>OGVG01000048.1_pt1 | contig 15892 bp, 17 predicted proteins | sample 1575691 | NCBI WGS metagenome assembly OGVG01 (sample SAMN07581545, study PRJEB24739) | freshwater metagenome | reverse complement strand
GTTTCCCAGTCACGATACCGGCAGTAGAAACATGGTGGAAGCAAAAAGAAGAGGCGTAGAATTACCAAAACCACATTTTGGCGCAGTAGAAAATCCAATTGAGAAGATGAAACACGAACACGAAAATGAAGGAGATCGTTTCGAAAAAATTGCTCAACTTTTAAATCAATATACACCACCTGCAGAAATTATGAAAACCATCCAGAATTCTGGCGCAGATATGATGGAAATCGGGATGCCTTATTCTGATCCTGTTGCAGATGGCCCAGTTATTCAAGGTGCACACGAATTGGCTTTGTCTAACGGAATGACCATCGCTCAACTTTTTTCTCAACTGAAATCGGTGAAAGATGAAATCAAAATTCCCGTGATTTTGATGGGTTATATTAACCCTGTTTTAAGTTTTGGATTTGAAAAATTCTGCGAAGAATGTACCAATTCTGGAGTTTCAGGATTAATTATTCCAGATTTACCACCGATTGAGTTTGAAAGAAATTATCAACCTATTTTAGAGAAATATGGATTGAATTTCACCTTTTTGGTGACTCCAGAAACTTCGGAAGAGCGCATCAAATATTTAGATTCTTTGAGTTCAGGATTTCTATACGCCGTTTCTAGTTCATCCACCACAGGAAACGAAAATAAAGAAGTGAAAAATGATGAATACCTAAATAAATTGGCTTCCATCAACCTGAAAAATCCTATAATGATTGGTTTTGGAATTAAAAACAAAACTGATTTCAAGCAAGTTACAGAAAAATCACAAGGCGGAATTATAGGAACTGCATTTGTGAAAATTCTCTTAGAAAATAAAGATTGGAAAGAAAAAGCAGAAGCTTTCATCAAATCTATCAAATAAAAAACAGAGCAAATTGCTCTGTTTTTTGTTAATGTCTTCCTCTCAAAACTTCTTCAATGTCTTGTAATTTGAAATTTTTTGCTTTCAATAAAATTAAAAAGTGAAACAATAAATCTGCTGCTTCGTTTTTGAACAAATCATCATTATTATCTTTCGCTTCAATGACCAATTCTACCGCTTCCTCTCCTACTTTTTGAGCCACTTTATTGATGCCTCTTTGATAAAGTTTTGAAGTATAAGAACCTTCTACTTTTTCATCAATTCTTTGGTTGATAATCGATTCTAATTCATACAAAAAACCTTTGGTATCTTTTTCTCCAAAACAACTGAAATTACCAGTATGACAAACCACATTCGTAGGCTTCACTTTAATCAGTAAAGTATCATCATCACAGTCTTTTTCGATGCTTTTTACGTATAAATAATTTTCAGAAGATTCTCCTTTTAACCAAATTCTATCTTTGGTTCTGCTAAAAAAGTGAACCTTCCCCGTTTTTTCTGTTAATTTTAGAGCTTCTTCATTCATAAAACCGAGCATTAACACTTGTAATGTGGTTTCGTCTTGTATAATTGCAGGAACTAATCCGTTTCCTTTTTCAAAATTGATCATTTTTATATTTTTTGTTTCGCTCCTACGGAGCTCTATTACTATTAATTCTATATTCTACAAACTTTAAATTCCTACGGAATTTCAAAATTATTTATTAGATGAGACCTGAAAAAGTCTTTGATTTGAATTTTAAAATCTAAAATCGTAGATCAAACATCGTAAATCTAAAATCTTATGGCAATATTTTGTTGTTTTAAAACTTGTTTTAAATCGTTTATTTTAATTTCTCCAAAGTGGAAAATACTCGCCGCTAAAGCTCCAGTTGCTTTGGTTTCATTAAAAACTTCTGTGAAATCTTCCATTTTTCCTGCACCTCCAGAAGCGATAATGGGAATATTGACGATTTGTGAAATTTCATTGAGCAATCTCAAATCAAAACCTTGTTTGGTTCCATCAAAATCCATGGAAGTCAACAGAATTTCTCCAGCTCCTAATTCTTCTACTTTCTTCGCCCAATCGTGGGTTTTATAGTTGGTTTTTATCCTTCCTCCGTTCACGAAAACGTAATCTTCGTCTCCAAATTGTTTAGAATCTATCGCCACCACTACGCATTGACTCCCGAATTTATCTGCAAAAGTTTTAATTAAATTAGGATTTTTCACCGCCGAAGAATTGATGCTGATTTTATCTGCACCTGCTTTCAAAAGATGGTCAACATCAGAAATTTCTGAAATTCCACCACCAACAGTAAACGGAATATTGATTTCTTCAGCAATTTTTTCTACTAATTGCACCAAAGTTTTTCGGTTTTCGTGAGTTGCGGTAATATCTAGAAAAACCAGTTCATCTGCGCCTTCTTCTACATATCTTTTTGCCAATTCCACGGGGTTTCCTGCATCAATCAACCCAACAAAATTAACGCCTTTTACGGTTCTTCCATCTTTTATATCCAAACAAGGAATGATTCTTTTTTTGAGCATTTTTTAAATTTTTGACAGTTGTTCTAATGAAATTCTTCCTTCATAAATAGCTTTACCAATGATGGTTCCAGCACAACCTATTTCTTTCATTTTTTGTACATCTTCTATGTTCGAGATTCCACCACTTGCAATCAATTCAATCGTTGAATTTTCTATAATTTCTTGATACAATGCAGTGGACGGACCTTGCAACATTCCGTCTTTTGAAATATCGGTACAAACCACTTCTCTGAAGCCTTTCTTCTGATATTCTTTAATGAAATCTACCACATCTGTTTCAGAATTTTCTAGCCAACCTGAAGTTTTGATTTTTCGATCCAAACAATCTGCTCCCAAAATCAATTTTTCAGCACCAAATTGCTCTAACCAAGCCAAACACAACTCTGGATTTACCACAGCAATACTTCCTAAAGTTACCTTTTTTGCACCGCTATCAAAAGCTTTTTGCAAATCTTCTTCAGAACGAATTCCACCTCCAAAATCGATGATGAGATTGGTCTTTTTAGCGATGTTTTCAATCACTTTTTGGTTGATGATTTTCTTGGCTTTTGCACCGTCTAAGTCCACCAAATGCAAATATTGAATCCCGAAATCTTCAAATTCTTTGGCTACTTCTACTGGATTTTCGTTGTATATTTTTTTGGTATCATAATCACCTTTAGAAAGTCTTACACACTTTCCTTCGATGATGTCTATTGCAGGAATAATTTTCATATTTTTTATTTACGAAGTACGATTTATGAATCACGATTTTATTTTTTTAATCTAAAATCGTAAATCTAAAATCTTAAATTTAAAAAGTTTTCTAATAATTTAAAACCAGCATCTCCAGATTTTTCTGGGTGAAATTGAGCTGCATAGAAATTGTCTTTTTCCAAAGTAGCACTGAAAGGCGTAATATAATCACAAACCGATGTTGTACTTTCACCAACTTCTGCATAATAACTGTGAACGAAGTAAAAATTATCCATTTCTGATATATTTTCCAATAATTTTCCTTTTATTTCAGCAACATTATTCCATCCCATATGTGGAACAATGTCAGAATTCGGGAACAATTTCACCTCACAATCAAAAATTCCCAATGCTTTTGTATTGCCTTCTTCCGAAGCATTACACATCAGTTGCATTCCAAGACAAATTCCCAAAACAGGTTGTTTTAAATTCGGAATAACTTTATCTAAACCTCTCTCCTGAAGTTTTTTCATCGCCGAAGAAGCTTCTCCAACTCCTGGAAAAATCACTTTATCAGCGTTTTTTATCGTTTGGATATTAGAAGTAATCACCGCTTCAAAACCTAATTTTTTCAAGGCATTTTGAACGGATTTTACATTTCCTGCATCGTAGTCTATAATTGCTATCATAATTTTTGGTTGATGGTTGTCAGTTGATGGTTGTTAGTTGATGATAAAAATTTCTATTTACAATAATTAAATCTATCAACCGATAACCATTAACTATCAACTATTTATAAAGTTCCTTTTGTACTTGGAAGGTTGAAATTTTGGTCGGTTTGTGCTACTGCATTTCTTAAAACTTTCGCAAAAGCTTTGAAAATACTTTCTATTTTGTGGTGTTCATTTTCTCCTTCCACAGAAATATTCAGGTTACATTTTGCACTGTCTGAAAACGATTTGAAGAAATGATAAAACATTTCCGTAGGCAATTCTCCAATTTTTTCACGCTTAAATTCTGCATTCCAAACCAACCAAGGTCTTCCACCGAAATCAATCGCCACTTGTGCCAAACAATCATCCATTGGCAAGACAAAAGCATATCTTTCAATGCCTTTTTTGCTTCCTAAAGCTTGTAAAAAACAATCTCCCAGAACAATTGCAGTATCTTCAATGGTATGGTGTTCATCCACTTCTAAATCGCCATCTACTTTTACAAATAAATCAAAATTTCCGTGTTTTGAGATTTGTTCTAACATATGATCAAAGAACTTCAAACCCGTATCAATACTCGATTTTCCGCTTCCATCAAGATTTAATTCTACCGAAATATCAGTTTCTTTGGTTGTTCTTTTTACGTTGGCTTTTCTTGGAATTTGTTTAAGATATTGATAGATTTCGTCCCAACTTTTTGTAGAAAAAGTAGCTTCATCATTGGTTTCATCTGAAATAAAAATAGATTTTGAACCTAGATTTTTCGCCAATTCTATATCTGTTTTTCTATCACCAATCACAAAAGAATTTTCTAAATCGTAATTACCGAAAATGTATTTCTGAAGCATTCCTGTTCTTGGTTTTCTGTTCGGCGAATTTTCGTGCTCGAAACTATCATCTACACAAACTTCACTGAAAAATATGCCTTCATTCTCAAAAGCTTTCATCATTTTTTCTTGAGGTTTAATAAAATCTTCATACGGAAAGCACTCAGTTCCCAAACCGTCTTGATTGGTCACCATCACCAATTCGTAATCCAATTCTTTGGCAATTTTGGATAAATTCTGAAAAACTCTTGGATAAAATTCCAGTTTTTCTAAAGAATCCACCTGAAAATCAATGGGTGGTTCTATGATTAAAGTTCCGTCTCTATCGATGAATAATACTTTTTTCTTCATTTTACTTTTTATAATTTTTCAAGGTTTCTATTAATTTTTGATTTTCTTCTTTTGAACCTACATTAATTCTCAATGCATTTTCAATTTGAGGATGTCTTAGACTGGTTAAGATATTCTGAGCGAGCAAAAATTCATATATTTCTATTGGATTTTCTACTTTGATTAAGAAAAAATTGGCTTCTGTAGGATAGATTTTTTTCACGAAATTCAATTGATTCAGTTGAACTTTTAGAAACTCTCTTTCTGCTAAAATTTGTTCCAGATTTTCTTTAAAAACTTTTTCATCATTAAGTTGTCTCAAAGCTATTTTTTGGCTTAAAGAATTCACGTTATAAGGACCTTTTATGGTATTCATCAAAGTAGCGATTTCTGTAGAAGATGCTCCAATTCCAATTCTCAAACCTGCCATTCCATGAGCTTTAGAAAGGGTTTGCAATACTATAAGAGTTGGATATTTCTCTAACCAAGAAATTGCTGATTTTCTAGAAGAAAATTCTATATAAGCCTCATCTAAAACCACAATTCCCGAGAAATTTTCTATGAAAAACTCTAAATCTACCAATTCATTTCCTGTAGGATTATTGGGTGAACAAAGAAATAAAACCTTCAAGTTTTCATTTTGAATTTTTTGTGAAAAATCTTCTTTATCAATTTGAAAATTTTCATCTAATTCTAAAACATTAACTTTATTATCATTGATTTTAGCATAAAAAGAATACATCACAAACGATGGATTCATGACCAAAATTTCATCTTTTTTGGGCTCACAAAATGCTTTGATAATCAAGTCTATCAATTCATCACTTCCATTCCCGATGAAGAGATTTTTTGGGTTGATATTTTTAAGTTCACTTAATTTTTCCTTCAGTTTTTTTTGTGTAGAATCTGGATAACGATTGTATTCACCGAAAGGATTCTCATTGGCTTCTAAAAAAACGGGTGCTTCAAAATTTTGACTATCACGAAGCGAAGTATAAGGTTTTAGATTTCTAAGATTTTCTCTTATCAAATTTTCGAGTTTAAATTCCATTTTCTAAATTTTTTAAGCGTAATGTAACTGCATTTTTGTGGGCAAAAAGTCCTTCTTCTGCTGCCATTTTTTCAATCGTTTTTCCAAGATTCTGAATTCCTTTTTCAGAAATTTTTTGAATGGTAATTTTCTTTACAAAACTGTCTAAAGAAACGCCACTGTAAGCTCTTGCATTACCATTGGTAGGCAAAGTGTGATTGGTTCCGCTGGCGTAATCTCCTGCACTTTCTGGCGTGTAATTCCCTAAGAAAATAGAACCAGCATTGGTAATTTCTGATAGAATATTTTCAGGATTTTCAATGGAAAGAATTAAGTGTTCTGGAGCATATTCATTGCTAAATTCAATACATTCTTCTATGGAATTTAAGAGAATGAAACTACTGTTTTCCAAAGCTTTCTCGGCGATATCTTTTCTAGGTAAATCTTGTATTTGAACTTCGGTTTCTTGTTTAACTTTTTCTAAAATTTCTTTGGAAGTCGTCAAGAAAACCACCTGAGAATCCATACCATGTTCTGCCTGAGAAAGTAAATCTGCCGCTACAAAACTTGGATTAGCGGTTTCATCTGCGATGACCAAAACTTCACTCGGTCCAGCTGGCATATCAATCGCAATTCCTAATTTTTGAGCAAAAATCTTGGCTTCGGTTACAAATTGATTTCCTGGCCCAAAAATTTTATACACTTTCGGAACTGTTTTCGTACCTAAACTCATCGCAGCAATAGCTTGTGCTCCACCCACTTTAAAAATCTTAGAAACTCTACAAAGATTGGCTACATATAAAATGATAGGATTGATTTTACCATTTTTTTGAGGTGGCGAACACAAAATAATCTCTTTACAACCCGCAATTTGTGCTGGAACAGCCAACATTAAAACCGTAGAAAAAAGTGGCGCAGTTCCTCCTGGAATGTACAAGCCAACTTTATCAATCGCTCTGCTTTCTCGCCAACAAACGACTCCTTCAGTTGTTTCTATTTGTTGTGGAATTTCTTTTTGAGACTGGTGGAATTTTTCAATATTTTTTTTTGCAGTATTAATGGCAATTTTAAGTTCTTCATCTACCAAACTGATGGCTTCTTCAACTTCTTGCTGAGAAACTTCAATGGTATCTAAAACTTGATTATCAAATTTTTCAGCGTAAAATTTCAAAGCATTATCGCCTTCATTTTCTACTTTTTCGAAAATTCCTTTGATAAGATTTTCGATGTCATTTTTTTCAAAAACAGGTCTTTTGGTAAGACTGCTGAATGTATTTTTAGGTGGGAATTCTATTATGTTCATAATTAATTGTAAAGTCGTGAAGTTGTAAAATCGTAAAAATGTGAAGTCGTACAGTCGTTGAGTTGTAAATTATAGAATCATCTTTTCGATTGGAATAATAAGAATGCCTTCTGCACCAGCTTTTTTGAGTTGGTCTATAACTTCCCAGAATCTTTTTTCTTCAATCACAGAGTGTAAACTGCTCCAACCCTCTTCTACCAAAGGTACGATGGTAGGACTTTTCAACACTGGCAAAATTTTAGACACTTCTTGAATTTTTTCATTAGGAACGTTCATCAAGATGTATTTGGTGTTTTTAGATTTCAAAACGGCCTGAATTCTGAATAAAAGTCTCTCTAAAATTTCTAATTTTTCAGCAGAAAGATTTTTATTTTTCGCCAAAACTGCTTCAGATTTAAGAATAGTTACAGTTTCTCTCAATCCATTTTTAAAAAGTGTACTTCCTGAGCTTACAATATCACAAATTCCGTCTGCTAATCCCATGTTTGGAGCAATTTCTACGGAACCAGAAATTACGTGAATTTCTGCTTCAATATTGTTTTCGGATAAGAAATTTTTAACGGTAATTGGATAAGAAGTCGCAATTTTTTTTCCTTGAAAATACGTTACATCATCGGTTTCTACCTCTTTCGGAACTGCTAAAGAAACTCTACATTTAGAAAAACCTAATTTCTGTACAATTTCGATGTCTTTTTGCTTTTCGATGAGTAAATTTTCGCCCACGATGGCTACATCTACCACGCCATCTTCTACATATTGTGGGATATCTGAATTTCTAAGGAAATAGATTTCGATGGGGAAATTTTCTACCTGAACTTTTAATTGGTCTTTGCCATTGTCATAAGAAATTCCGCAATCTTTTAGAAGTTTAATAGAATCTTCGAAAAGTCTTCCGCTTTTTTGAACTGCAATTTTAAGTGAACTCATTTTTTGATTTTATTTTTTTAAGCCTCGAGTTCTGCAGTGATGAAAAAGAAAAATCCGCCTGAAAAACTCAAGGCGGATTGTAAATATTTTATTAACTATAATACATGATACATTATCAACTCGCCTTTAGATGAGATGATGATGATGATGGATTAAGTTTAAATTTTTCATTTTTTGTCTAATTCTTTTGCAAATATAGAGATTTTTTTGAAAATGGAAATTATTTTTCAATTTTTTGAACGTAACAAATATCGTTCTGCGGAATTTTTGAATATTAGGCTAAAAAAGTATCTTTGTGACGAAATATAAAAAATATGAAAGCATCGGTAATTTTTAGTACCTATAATTCGGAAGAATGGCTAGAAAAAGTAATTTGGGGATTTAGCGTACAAACTACCAAAGATTTCGAAATTATTATTGCTGATGATGGCTCTAAAGAAGCCACAAAAAACTTGATTGAGAAATACAAAACTGAACTCGATATTCCTATTATTCATGTTTGGCAAGAAGACAATGGTTTTCAGAAATCGCAGATTCTAAATAAAGCCATACTTGCTTCTACTACGGATTATTTGATTTTTACCGATGGAGATTGTATTCCTAGAAAAGATTTTGTAGAAACTCACCTTAACAATAGAGAATCGGGAAGATTTTTATCGGGAGGTTATTTCATGTTGCCCATGAATATTTCAAAACTCATCAGTAGAGAAGATGTGCTTTCGCAAAAGTGTTTTGATGTGAATTGGTTAACCCAAAATGGTTTGAAAAAATCTTTCAAAAACAATAAACTGTCTGCTAAAGCTTTCAAAGCGAAACTTCTCAATTTTTTAACCCCAACTAAACCTTCTTGGAATGGTCATAACGCTTCTGGCTGGAAAAAAGATTTGGTTAAAATCAATGGATTCAACCAAGAGATGCAATATGGTGGACAAGACCGAGAATTAGGAGAAAGGCTGGAAAATTTAGGAGTTAAAGGAAAACAAATAAGATACAGCGCAATTTGTGTGCATCTAGACCATGCAAGAGGTTATGTAAATCCTGAAACTTGGGCAAAAAACAATGCCATCAGAAAAAATACAAGAGACCAAAAACTGACTTGGACTGAACAAGGAATCACCACCAATTTATAAGTATGAAATCGCCATAATTAGCAAACACAAACGCTAATGAAGAATCAGCGATTGCATATGACCTTTAAAAAACAATAAGTAACTACATATGAAAACAGCACTTATCATTTCTGTATATAAAAATACTGCCGATTTAGCCATCGTTTTAAAATCTGTAGAGCAACAAAGTGTTTCTGACTTTATAACTGTGATTTCCGAGGATGGAAACAGTACAGAAATGGCTGATTTTGTCAGAAATTACACAGGTAAATTAGATTTAATTCACTTAACTCAAGAAGATCTAGGCTGGCAAAAAAATAAAGCGCTCAACAATACCATTACAACTATTGATGCTGATTATTTTATTTTTATAGATGGCGACTGTGTTTTACACCCAAATTTTATAGAAAATCACTTAAAATTTGCTCGAGAAGATAGAATTTTAGCGGGTAAAAGAATCAAGCTCGGTCCTAATTATTCTGACCGATTAAGAAACGCAAAAACGGTTTCTGAGTTTGCAAAAGTGATTCTCCCCGAGATAAAATCCATCAAAAAAGATGGTGCAAAATTCTATGAAGAAGGAATTTATATTTCACCAAAATCTATATTTTCTTTCATTGCGTACCTTAGAAAAATGAGCCAAATAAAAGGTTGTAATTTTTCTTGTTACAAATCAGCATTGGAAAAAATAAATGGGTTTAATGAAGATTATGTTTTGCCCGCAATTGGTGAAGACATTGACTTAACTTGGCGTTTTGAGGGAATGGGTTATCACTTGTATTCGCTTAGAAATTTTGCAGTACAATATCACCTTTATCACAAAGAAAATTGGACTGATCAAAGTGTAAACATCGCAATTATGAAAGAAAATCAGAAATTGAAAAGATATGTAACACTTAACGGAATTAAAAAATAGACTAAAAAAAGCTCCATATAAGGAGCTGTATTCTATTCAAATCCGAAGATTTTTTTCAATTTATATTTTAACAAACCAAAATTAAAATCTTTTTTGTGTTTGCCCAGATAATAAACGTATTTGTTTTTTCTTCTTATATCTCCAGGAATTGTATTGTATTTAAAATCATTTTTCCAAGCTACATAATTAAAACTTAATTGATCTCTTCTGGAATGATTTTTCACAAAATACCACCAATTTTCCATTACTTTTATAAGCGCAATATCATGGTGTTTTCTTACTAAAACGCTTCCTTTAATCAAGCCATAATTTTCAGGATAATTTTCAGATTTTAAAAAATCTATATAGTTTTTCATTGTTTCTAAATTATCTTTAAAATTGCCTGTTTTATTACCTAATTCTAAAATTGCCTCGTACTCTTTGTAAACACAATTTCGCTTATCTAAAGTTGTTTGATTATGATCAAAACAAGCCATTGAATAATTATCATCTAAAAAATTATCAATTAATAATTGAGGGTTTTTCTTTAATAAAAAATTTCCGTCAATATATATACTATATTCATAATCAGCAAATTGAAGATGAGGCAGAATTTTATAGTACCTATTATTTCTAGTATTATCTTCACCCATCGGTAAATCTTTCACCACTATTATTTTCCATGATTTAGACTCAATAGGTTTGTCTGAAAAACAAACATAATCTACATTTTCAAATTTTGGTTGCTCTATCAGAGCGCTATAATCACCAAAAATAGCTGTATAAACTACTATTTTATTCATTATACTGCCACGTTATTTTCTCTCAAAGCATCATTAAGAGATGTTTTTTTATCTGTACTTTCTTTACGTTTCCCGATGATGATGGCACAAGGCACTTGGTACTCTCCTGCTGGAAATTTCTTAGTGTAACTTCCCGGAATTACCACAGAACGTGCAGGAACTCTACCTTTCAATTCTACTGGAGTATCACCCGTTACGTCTATAATTTTAGTAGAAGCAGTAAGCACTACATTTGCGCCTAAAACCGCTTCTTTTTCTACATGAACTCCTTCTACTACAATACATCTAGAACCTACGAAACAATCATCTTCAATGATTACTGGAGCTGCTTGTAATGGTTCGAGAACTCCACCAATTCCTACTCCACCGCTTAAATGAACGTTTTTACCAATTTGAGCACAAGAACCTACCGTTGCCCAAGTGTCTACCATGGTTCCGAAATCTACATACGCCCCGATGTTTACATAAGAAGGCATTAAAATAACTCCTGGAGAAATATAAGCCCCTTCTCTAGCCACAGCATGAGGAACCACTCTCACTCCTTTTTCTGCATAATTTTTCTTCAAAGGAATTTTATCATGGAATTCAAAAGGACCTACTTCTATGGTTTCCATTTTCTGAATAGGGAAATACATTACTACTGCTTTTTTCACCCATTCGTTTACTTGCCAACCGTTTTCTGTAGGTTCTGCAACACGCAATTCGCCTTTATCTAAAAGAGCGATTACTTCTCTAATCGCAGTTTTGCTCTCTTCTTTTTGTAATAAATCTCTGTTATCCCAAATGTTCTCAATGGTTTGTTGTAAAGACATCATTATTTTAATTTTTTAGTTAAAATTGAAAATTCTCCAGCAATTCAGCCTCTGGAAAATACTCTGCAAAGGTATTAGATAATTTTGAATTTTTAAATTTTATTAGACTATAACTGCCATCGTAAGCATAAATCTCTATTTCGGCGTCATCTCTTAAGAAATCATTATACCAAATTTCTGGATTCCCTTCTACATAAGGCAAATTTTCTAAGTCTAAGACAATCTCTTTATCCTTGGGAATAGCTGCAAAATATCCATAATTGAACTTGATATCTTTTTGGGCTAAGTCTAAAAATTTTTCAGCATCAAAAATTTCATAATTACTGGAAAAATTCTGAATCGGTAAGTCTTTTTCAGGAGAGAGGAAAAGGTAATCTGTTATTAAAAACTGATACTCTTTCAGTTCACTTTCTATTGGTTTTAAGATTGAACCCAAATGTGTATGATAAGGTAAACTTTTAAGTTTTTGGATAATATAATTCATTATTTAGAGTACTCTTTTGGCAAAGAGAAAAGCTTTGTTCCAATATTTTTCGTTCAGCGAAGATACGATTACTCCTTTAGAAGTAGAAGCATGAATGAAGGTAATTTCTCCTCTGTTTTTAATCTCTTTTACAATACCTACATGAGAAACCACTCCATTACCATTGGTCGCAAAAAACAACAAATCTCCGGGTTTTGCTTCCCAAATTTCTATTTTTTTCCCTTGCTGTGCCTGGTCAGAAGAGCGTCTAGGCATTTTTACCTTGTTCTCATTGTAGACCTTGATAACCAAACCGCTGCAATCTAGTCCAGACTTGCTGGTTCCGCCAAACTTATATGGTGTTCCTAAGAAATTTTCTGCGTCATTTAGGATTTTTTTGACTTGATAAGAATTTTGACCTTCAAATTTAGAGGTTAGGTTTCTAAGGTTCTCTGTGGAAGTGTTAGGTTTGTGAGACACCGTTTTGCGGGAGCCACAAGAAATTACCGTGAGTATTATTATGACTAGAAAAAGTATTCTTTTATTCATGATTCTGTTTTCCCTCTTTTTAGGATATTACAACGACTTATTCATTATTGGAATACATCGATTTTGATTCCCTTCGTTTATTACTTTGACACAAATATAACATTAATTATTTATATATCAACTATACTATAACTATACTACAACTATACATTAAAGTTGTATATGTCATGACGATTCCTTACTTTTGATATTCATTTGATTAACCCATGGCTAGATACAAGAGCATTTTACAATTTCAAGGGTCTATAGACGGTTTGGTTTTTTATGAACTGAACGGTGTTTCTGTGGTGCGCAAGAAAAGCGGTTTTAATCGAGATGATTTTAAAACTAAGGAAAATTATGCTCGAGTAAGAGAAAACAGCAGTGAGTTTGGGCATTGTTCTAAAACGGGGAAAATGCTCAGAAATGCCATTTATCCTTATTATAAAAAATGTGGAGATCGATATCTTTATCAGAAATTCGCAAAATTGATGACTGCGATTAAAGATTTAGACAGCGTTTCTGAACGTGGAAAAAGGACTGTTTACCAAGGTTTGAAAACCACAGAAGGGAAAAGGTTGCTTTCTTCATTTGTCTTTGGAAAAATTTCTTCGGCGAAGGATTTTATAAAAAAAACAAGTTATGATGAAGGGATTTCTGTAGAGCTGAATACGCCACTTACTCTACCCTCTCTGCATTTGGTTTCTATTTTACCGAATTACGAAAGTTACCGTTTTGAGATTCAAGAGCAAAAAGTTAGTGTTGACAATGGTATTTTCACTTTTGATTCCTATTTCCACGAGGAGGAAGCTTTGCAGTTTGTTGCTATTTATGATGGAGAGGAGATTCTTGGGATGGGGTTTCTTGGGTAATTGTTTTTAAACGCAAAGATTTTTTTTATTCTCATTATGTTTTTAAGGGAGCAAAGTTGGCGAAATTCATTCGCTATGAAGTGGGGTGGAAAGTCTGCTTATTTTCTTTCACAAAGTTCACGGAGAATTGGTGAAATGATTGCGTTTTTGAGGACTCTAAGGAACATCTAGATGTTCTGAGAAGTGCACAGGTTTTTCAGTTTATGTATGTAGAAAAGAACCTATTCTATTATAAAGAGATTCTTCACTTTGCTACGCTTCGTTCAGAATGACAGAGTTCTGGTTTGGAGTCACGGATTAGAAATCTGCGCCATCAGGATGAGATACGAGATGCGAGGTGCGAGGTGCGAGGTGCGAGGTCGTATTTCTATCACAAAGTTCACCAAGTATAGGTGAAATGATGGCGTTTTTGAGGGCTCTAAGGAACATCGGAGATGTTTTGGGAAGCGCACTGTTTTTTTTTTTTAAACGCAAAGATTTTTTTTATTCTCATTATTTTTTTAAGTGAACAAAGTGAGAATTCGCTAGCGAATTGTTGAAGCTTGTGTTTTAAAATGCTTTTTTTATAAAGTTTTTTGTTTGGAAATAATTTTCTTTTCCCCAACCCTGACTTCGACTACGCTCAGTCACCGGGGTGGAAAATTATTTTTCATTATATTTAAGTAATAACAAAGTAATAGTCACGGATTACAAATCCGCGACATCGGGAATTGGTATATAAAATTGTTTTTAGAATCTCTCATTTCATATATTAATCCGGGTAAACCTTTGAATTTATAAGGGCCTTCTTGTAATGGTGTATCATTAGAAAACCATGCCTCCCAATACCTTCCACCAAAAAAAGTCTTAGCTTTTTGTAATTGATTATTGTTTTCTATTTTATTTTCTTCTGATATCTCCCATTTCACTTCGTCTAATGTATTATACTGAAAATATTGTCCATCTACAGAATAATAATTTGAGTACATTTTTCCTCCCTTTGCTTTCTTTAAAATTTGTTGTAGAGGCATAGAAAAACTTATATTAATTCCCTTTCTACTTAATGAGTCAAATTTCAGTAGTTTTTCATAGTAAAATTTAGTTTCATGTTCACTGATGTCTAATACCATATTTTGACTACTATATTGATCTTTCAAAGAGTCTGTTTTGTACTTTAATTCATATATTACTCTATAAGTTTGTCCAAACATTAAAGAACTCATAAGAACTAAAACTATTTTAAATATTTTCATATTTTCATAAAATGAGATTGTTTAAATTTTTCCTACTCTTTTTAGCTTTTCGGTTTCCGCTTTTCTTGTTATTAGTTTTCACCTCATCTGTTTCGGTTTTACAAATATGAAGTCATAATCTAAGTTTTTCAAGAAAAGCCTGCCGAAATTGATAAAAAACGAGATAAAATAGAGGGGGTATTGGGTGTGTTTTGAAATTAAAATACTGGAAATGAAGTGAATAACTGATGGTGTTTTTTTGTCTTTAGTGCAATGAATTATTTTTCATCACCTCATCACCTCATCACTTCATCACCACATCATCACATCACCACATCACCTCATCACCACATCACCACATCACCGTATCACCACCTCATCACCTCATCACTTCATCACTTCATCATCGCATCACCACATCCAGAACCATTTCAGAAATTCTAATTTTCTTCATTTAAAAGTTTAATGTAATAAGAAGGCCAATGTTCCAGTAATCTTTTTAATAGCATTGGTGAAAGTTTCAGAATTATTGAACCCAATTTCCTCAGAGATAGCAGCTATGGTATACTTTCTCATTTTTTCGTTCGTTTTAAGCTCTGAAACAATGTAGTTTATTCTGAGTTCATTTAATCTGATAAAATTTGGATTTTGATATTTTAGCCATCTACATATTTAATCTGTTACAATATCACTATTAGCGAATATAATTAAGATCATTTAATTTTAATAAGTCCTTTTTTTATTATTTCTTCATCATTTTCACTTTGAAAATTATATCCTTCTATTGTTTTACTAAAAAAAATATAATCTTTATTGTCTAAATAAAAAATATTTTTTTTAACATCATCTTCGACCAAAGGCAATGCTAATGATTCTCTTTTATTATTAATGAATTGAATTTTATCATTTACAATACTATTTCTATTTTCAGGCAAATAACTTTTGGCAATGTAGCAACAGTCGGTGTTACCATTATTTTTTACAAACATTATAATTGAAAAAAAT
>OGVG01000046.1_pt1 | contig 16000 bp, 13 predicted proteins | sample 1575691 | NCBI WGS metagenome assembly OGVG01 (sample SAMN07581545, study PRJEB24739) | freshwater metagenome | reverse complement strand
GAACAAGTCCTGAAACGCCATAAAGTTCATAAAATTTTATCCATTTACGAACCAAGGAACCACAAACTCCAATGCGTTTTCCTAAATCGTCTGTTCCAATATCCCCTTTGTGATATCTCTTTATAGCCTTTAATTTAAAGTCTACTGAATATTTACTTTTCCCCATAAAAAATGCCCCTAAAAAGTGTCTAACTTTTTGGGGGCAGTCCATTTCTGGAGTTTTTTTATTATAACATCTTGCATCTCATATCTCATATCTCATATCTCACTTCTAGAATCTAGAATTATTGATACCTTTCATGCTCTCTTTTTTTCACAAACTTGCTCCAAAGAGGCTTGGTCAGTGCTTTGTATTTTTCTACATCGAAAACTTGAGAATCGGTAAGCGCTTTATACGTGAGCCAAACACCAAAAGGAAATAAAATTAAATTAGGAAGCCAAGCTCCGAAATAAGGATTGAGTTTTCCTTTCCAAGTCATATTTTCTATGGTCAAGTTCATCACATAGAAGACAATAAAAATGATAATTGCAATCACCACAGGTAAACCTACACCTCCTTTTCTGATGATAGAACCCAAACTCGCGCCAATCATAAAGAAAATAAGACAAGTAACGGAGTAAGCAATAATCCCTTGTTGATACATGATAATCTTATTGTAATACTTTACAATATCTAAAATTTGGGTATCCTTGTTCTTTTTTTCGTTTTGTAGAAAAGAAATTTTAGTATAGGCTTGATAGAGGACTTCTAACCTTTTATCTTCTTTCAATTTTTCTATTGCAAAAGGTTCTGTAGGTTTGGCAGGATTTTTAATTTTGTCGATGTAGGTCACATAATTATTGGTTTGTCCTACCATTTCAGAGTTAATAGAGTTAAAACTAAAATCGTTTTCTTTCTTAACCTTTACAATCGTTTTATTAATCTCTTTATAATTTTGAAAACGGTAATCGTCTGTGATTTTTTCGTCTTCTATGGCTTTGTTAATGACATCACTCACATCAAAATGCTGAACCAGAGAATCAAATTTTACCGATTGACCAGGCTGTTTCAGTCGTTCTAAATAATTTTTGTCTTGAATATTATCCTCGAAAATGTAGCCATCATATAAAACCAATTTCAAATAATTTCTATTCGCAGCAGGTGTAAATTCACCTTTTTTAGCGATAATGGTTCTTTGGTCTTCATAAGCATTGGCCACTTTGTGCACAAAAACGCCTTCTAAATGTTCGCCGTTTTCCCCATAAATTTTGTCAAATTTTACCGTTGCTCCAGGCAATGAATTGATGAATTGTCCTGCGGTAAAGTTGATGGCGGGTTTGGTGGCGGCAATATTGTACATCATGTTTTTGGCCTTTCTCTGAAAATCTGGAATGACATTATTCGAAAACACAAATAGCATGATAGAAAGTAAAGAAACTACTACAAACAGAGGCATCATAATTCTGGTGAGGGAAATTCCCGCAGATTTCATGGCGGCGAGTTCATAGCGTTCCCCGAAATCTCCAAAAGTCATAATCGAAGCCAAAAGAATCGTCAATGGTAATACCATTTTGACAACGTTTACACTCAGATAAAACAAGAATTTTACAATTTCCCAATTGCTCAAGCCTTTTCCTGTAAACTGCGAAAGCTGAATCCATACAATATTCACCATAAAGATGAAAAACAGCACGCTGAAAATAAATAGAAACGGCCCGAAAAAGGTTTTTATAATATATTGATCGAGTTTCTTTAACATTTGCCAAAATTATGAAAAAAGTTAGAATTATTTTGGTTTTAGTTCTTTTGTCTTGAAACAAAAGAACCAAAAGTTCAAGACTTGAATGCTCAGCTAAATAATTGAAATCTATTCTAAAATCCTTGAAACTTGTCTTCGCTTTGCTTCGACTTCAAACAGCAGGAATTTTTTAACGCCTAGATTTCAATTATTTTTAACGCCTCCGCATTCTATGTCATAGAAAAATCCTTCTCAAAATGAGAAGGATTAACGTTATAATTCTGTAATGAGGTAATTCTTGTACTTGTTTTTATCAAAGCTGAACGTAGAAGCACTTAAACTTTGGTTTTCTTTGTATTGATTTACGGTAATCACGGCCAAATCATTGCCTGATGAAGTCTGTACAATTTTAGCAATCTGCTTTTTAGGAGTATTGATATACAAAACCACACTTTTTACTCCATTATCTTTTACAGGAACCATTTTGATGAGGTCTAGACCGCCACTTTTTCCTGCATAAGTTACGGTATATCCTGTTTTGTATTCATCAAGATAATTGATAGGGGAAAGTGCTTTTTCTGAACCATTCGGTTGAGCAATCGTCACTTCTTGGTCTTCTTTAGAAATGTTGTACACTTTTTTCCCGTCAAAAATCTGCTCATTTCCCATGATATTCAGTTTATACTGAGTAGGAGTAGAGTAGAAGATTCCCGTTTCGGTTTTGCTCACTTTTCCAGTTCCCGTTCCGTAAGAAAATTTGAAGTAAGTATTTTTTTTGGCTTTATAATTTTTAGAAACGGTTTCTAAAATAGTTTTGGCTTTAGCATCTACTTTTTGCGCGAACGAAAAGGTAAAACTTCCAACCAAAGCACTTGCTAATATAATCTTGTTAAAATATTTCATGTTTTTATTTTTAATGATTCTTGGTGTAGATTTCAAAAAGCGAGCCAAGAAGTTTTAAAGAGTGTTAAATGTTTTGAAAGGAAAACTTAAAAATTTTTCAGTTTTTTCCAATGGGAATAATTTTTATCTATAGCTTTTTTGACTTTTTCATAATTTGAAAATGAATTTTCATATTCGAAAATAGAGTTTTGATTATTGTCTAAAGTTTTAACATAATCATCAAAATATTGATTTGAAAGGTAATAATACTCTGCAAAAAGTTTTCCTTCATTGTTTAAATCAGAAAACCATAATTTACCATCTAAAAAATTAAAAAGAAAATCTCTACCTGTTATTTTTCTGTTTAAAACATTTTGAAGACCATCCGTTAAATCATTCTTATGTTCATCATTAATAAGATTGTTTTCTATAATCCAATGAACAAAAAAACCTATATGAGTTGCCGAATTTTCTTTTGGTAGATTCGAAGGAAAATTTTCATTCAAATGCCAATCATATCTATCAATAGAACTCATTTTTTATTTTTTAAACTTCTAACATCTAAAATCTAACATCTAACATCTTGCATCCATCATCCCACTTCCAGCAAAATTACTTCCTCAATTCTTCCAAGAAAATTTCCAGAGAATTTAAGTCAGAAATCATGACTTCTCTTGCTTTAGCACCGTTGAAACCGCCTACAATTCCTGCAGCTTCTAATTGGTCCATAATTCTTCCTGCTCTGTTGTAGCCCAATTTTAATTGTCTCTGAAGCATAGAAGTAGAACCTTGTTGTGTAGAAACAATAATTCTCGCCGCTTCTTCGAAGAGTTGGTCTTTTTCATTCGGGTCAAAACTTCCAACTGTAGAAGTGGTTTCTTCCCCTGAATATTCCGGCAACATAAATGCAGAAGCGTAACCTTTTTGTTCGCCAATGTATTCTGCAATTTTCTCCACTTCTGGAGTATCTACAAATGCACATTGCAATCTCAATAAGTCATTTCCGTTGAAATACAACATGTCACCTTTTCCTATCAATTGTTCTGCACCTGTAGAATCTAAAATCGTTCTAGAATCCACAGAAGAAATCACTCTAAAGGCTGCTCTCGCTGGGAAATTGGCTTTAATCATCCCTGTAATTACGTTTACAGACGGTCTTTGAGTCGCTACAATCAAGTGAATTCCCACCGCTCTTGCCAATTGAGCCAATCTGGCAATCGGGAGTTCTACTTCTTTTCCTGCCGTCATGATAAGGTCTGCAAATTCGTCTACCACAAGAACGATGTAAGGCATGTAACGGTGTCCGTTTTCAGGATTCAATTTGCGCTCCGTGAATTTCTTATTGTATTCCTTAATATTTTTACAAAAAGCATTTTTCAGCAAATCATAACGCGTATCCATCTCTATACAAAGAGAGTTCAGCGTGTTAATCACTTTATGGGTATCGGTAATAATAGCGTCTTCGCCATCTGGAAGTTTTGCCAAGTAATGTCTTTCAATTTTTGAATACAATGAAAGTTCTACTTTTTTAGGGTCTACCATCACAAATTTCAATTCACTAGGATGTTTTTTGTAAAGTAGGGAAGTAAGAATGGCATTAATTCCTACAGATTTTCCTTGTCCAGTTGCACCAGCCATTAATAAATGCGGCATTTTAGCCAAATCTGCCACGAAAACTTCGTTAGAAATCGTTTTCCCGAAAACTACTGGCAAATCCATATCTGCATTTTGGAATTTCGGTGAAGAAATAACACTTCGCATAGAAACCATTGAAGGATTTTTGCGCGGAACTTCTATTCCTATCGTTCCTTTTCCTGGCATCGGTGCAATAATTCTGATTCCTAGAGCCGATAAATTCAAGGCGATGTCATCTTGTAATTTTTTAATCGCCGCTACTCTGATTCCTGCTTCTGGAACGATTTCGTAAAGCGTAACAGTAGGACCGATGGTTGCTTTAATTTCTGCAATGCCTACGTTGAAGTTTTTCAGTAAACCAACGATTTTATTTTTATTTTCTTCGAGTTCGTCTTTATTGATGGCGATTTCTTCGTTGCCATATTCTCTTAAAAGTTCAATTTTTGGCATTTGGAAATTTGCCAAATCCAATTTATGGTCATACAAACCGTGTTTGTCTACCAAATCCTTAGCTTTTCTTTCAGAATCGTCTAAATCTTCTTTTACTTCTTCAATACTGAAAGCAATATTGTCTGCAGGTTTTGCAGGCGTTTCTTCTTTTTGAAAACTAAAACCTGTAGGCTCTAAATCTTTTTTAACTGGAATATTGATGGGAGTTTCAGCAACAACTGGTGCTTCAAAACCTGTCTGATGAGGTGTTTTAATGGTTTCAAAAGTTTCTGTTTTTGGAGCTTCTACTTCCGAAGTGACTTTTAGGTTTTCAAAATGAGGTTCTTCTTTCAGTTCTTTGTCTGCTTCGAAATCTTCATCTGCATCATAATCTGGGGCAAATTTATCTTTAATAGAATCGATTTGATTTTTAATAGAACTCGGTCTTAGATTAAATTCTAAAACAAAATACAGAATAATCGCCGCTAAAAGCGTCATCCACAATCCGAAATCACCAATAATAGAGGCCAAATATTCTTGAATTTCATTCCCGAAAACACCACTTAATGTTCCGTTTCCTTTGGTGATGGCGCCCATAAGAATAGGGAGCCAACAAAGAAAAAAGAGAGAGTGAGAAAGGGTTTTCCAGATTTTAAAATAGTTTTTCTTCAAGATTTGGAAACCAAAAACCATCATCAAAAAAGCCACAATGAAAGCAGCAATCCCGATACTGTCGAAAATAAAAATATTCCCGAGCCAATCTCCCACTTTTCCAAAAATATTAGAAGATTTAATGCTTTTATCCAACATTGCACCGGTCTGACTTTGGTTAGCTTTCCAGTTCAGTAAATAAGATGCGAAGGATAGTGCAAATACTACCGATAAAAACAAAAATAAAAGTCCGAAAAAAATTCTGGGTTTAGAGAGCGTCTTGCTTTCTTCTACCTCTTGTCTATTGTTAGATGCTAATTTTGCCATAATGTGATAACACGCAAAGGTAATATTTTATATGAAAAATGAAAACATTTGAAATCGTTTTTAATTCTAAAAATAGTAACTTTTTAGCTAGAAATAGCATTTAATTTTCTGATTTTGAGGTCTTCAAATAGAAAATGAGGATTCGTCTTTTAAGAGATTGAATTTTTATACAGAGAAATCAAATGGTTCAATGCATCAAAGAAGTAAAAAAAAGCAAAAATTTTATAAAAATTTTAACACAGTTATAGATAAAATCCAACTATCAAAATTCGCTAATTCAATTTATAGAATGTATTTTTGTGCAGTTTAAAAATCTATAATGAAAAAACTGATTAATATTCTGATTTCTACGAGAACAATGGCTGTTTTATTGTTCGTTTATGCTTTTGCAATGGCTTATGCCACTTTTGTAGAAAACGATTACGGAACACCTACTGCCAAAGCTTTAATCTATGAAGCAAAATGGTTCGAAGTAGTAATGATTTTACTTATTATTAACTTTATTGGTAATATTAATAGATATAGACTTTGGAAAAGAGAAAAATGGCCGTTATTGGTGTTTCATTTGGCTTTTGTCATTATTTTTATTGGTGGGGCAATCACCCGTTACATCAGTTACGAAGGGCAAATGCACATCAGAGAAGGAGAAACTTCTAATGAAATCATTACCGATAAAAATTTCTTTAAAATTCAAATCGAAAGAGGTGGCGACCGTCTAAGCTATGCTGAAATTCCTTATATGATGGCTTCTCAAGAACCACTCATTGCGAAAATTATTCCACACAGATTTAAGGCAAAGTATGATTTTAATGGGGAACTTGTTCAGGTAGAACAGTTAGAATATATTCAGAGAAAAAAAGACAGTTTAGTAGTCAGCGATTCAGGTAAAGAATATCTTCACTTGGTTTCAACCAATGATAATGGAAGAGAAGATATTTATTTGGGTTCTGGTGATGTAAAAAGCATCAATGGATTCTTAGTTTCTTTCAACAAAGGAATAGAAGGAGCTGTAGAATTCAAGCAGGAAAACGGAAATTTATTCATCAAAACACCTGTAGAAGCTAATTATATGACCATGGCAACTCAAGCGACTGGTGTTACTAAGAAAGATGAATTCCAACCATTGGCTTTGAGAAGTCTTTATACCATCGAAAATTTAAAATTGGTAATTCCGGAACCATTGAAAAAAGGAAACCTAATTGCGTATTCTGGAGATAAAAAAAGAGACCAAAATGTTCCTGACATGTTAAAAGTTTTGGTGAAAGGTCCTAAAACAGAACAAACCATCGATTTGTCAGTAGAAAAAGGAAATCCTAACGCATTTAAACAAATGACAATTGACGGATTAAACATCATTCTTGGGTTCGGTCCGAAAGTGTATCAAACTCCATTTGCTTTGAAATTAGATGATTTCGTAATGGAAACTTACCCAGGAAGTGATTCTCCATCTGCGTATGAATCTCACGTTCAAATTGTAGACGAAGGCAAACAAACGCCTTATAAAATTTATATGAACCATGTTTTAAATCACAAAGGTTATAGATTCTTCCAAGCGAGTTTTGACCCAGACAGACAAGGAACCGTACTGTCGGTAAACCACGATTTCTGGGGAACTTTGGTAACATATATTGGCTACGCATTCTTATTTTTAGGATTATTTGTAGCACTTTTCTGGAAAGGAACACACTTCTGGAAACTGAACCAATCTCTAAAAGACATGGCGAAAAAGAAAGTTGCAATTTTCCTTTTATTATTCTCAATGGTTGGATTAAATGCTCAAGAGCATCAACATAAAGAAGGAGAGGTACATGCTGAAGCTGCGCCAACTGCTCAACCACAAAGTGTGCCTCAACAAATGGTTCACGCCGAAATTTCTAAAGAGCATGCTGATAAGTTCGGGTATCTTCTCGTGCAAGGTTTTGACGGAAGAATTGAGCCGATGAATACTCAAGCGTTAGATGTTTTGAGAAAATTAGCCAAAAAAGAAAAATGGGGAGAGTTGAACGCGAACCAGTGGTTTTTGTCGATTAACATCAATCCGATGGCTTGGATGAACGATAAAATCATCAAAATCGGAACAAAAGGTGGCGAAGAATTGAAGAAAAAAACAAAAGCCGATGACGAAGGGTATACTTCTATGATGAATCTTTTCGTAACCGATGCGATGGGAATGCCAAAATTCATTTTAGAAGAAGATTTCAATACGGCTTTTAGAAAAAAACCTGCAGAACAAAGCAATTATGATAAAGAAGTTATTTCTGTAAACGAAAGAGTGCAAGTATTCTACGGATTGCTTTCTGGGCAATATTTCAGAGTAGTTCCTGTTCAAAACGACCCTAATCATACTTGGAACTCTTGGCTAGATGCAGAGCAAAAAGCAGATCCACAAGCACAAAATGTGATTGCCCCTTATTTCATCAGCGTAGTAGATGCTTCTAGAAATGGAGATTGGACAAAAGCAGACGAAGCATTAACCAAAATTCAAGAATATCAAAAAACTTGGGGTAAAAATGTACTTCCTGATGAGAGTAAAGTGAGCCTTGAAGTTTTTATGAATAAAGCAAATCTTAACTTTTGGTTATTGATTTTTTATACCATCATTGGTGGTTTATTAATCGTTTTAGGATTTATAGAACTTTTCAAGCCAAATAAAATATTACATAAAGTAATCAAGTCCATTATTTACATTGGAGTAGTAGGGTATTTCCTTCACTTCTTAGGATTAATCGGAAGATGGTACATTTCTGGTCACGCTCCTTGGAGTAATGGTTACGAAGCCATTGTATTTATTTCTTGGGTGGGAATTTCAGCAGGTTTAATGCTGTACAGAAATGCCAATGCACTCATTCCAGCTGCAGGATTTATGGTAGCGGTAATCATGATGGGATTTGCGCATGGTGGTTCTCAATTAGACCCACAAATCACACCATTAGTACCAGTATTGAAATCATATTGGTTAATCATTCACGTAGCGATTATCACCAGCAGTTATGGTTTCTTCGCTTTGTCAATGATTATTGCAGTGATTTCATTGTTTTTCTATATCATTTCAAGTAAAAATACATTTGATAAGCACGACCATTCTACGATAAAAGAATTAACCATCGTTTCAGAAATGTCCCTAACCATTGGATTATTTGCATTAACTGTTGGGAATTTCTTAGGTGGAATTTGGGCAAATGAATCATGGGGTAGATATTGGAGCTGGGACCCGAAAGAAACTTGGGCGTTCATTTCTATCATTGTGTACGCATTTGTGTTGCACATGAGATTGGTTCCAGGTTTGAGAGGAAGATACGCCTTCCACTTAATGACCATGTTCGCATTCTGTAGTATGGTAATGACCTATTTTGGAGTAAATTATTACCTTTCTGGATTGCATTCTTATGCAGCAGGAGATCCAATTCCAGTTCCAGCTTGGGTGTATATCAGTATTGTAGTAATGACGGCATTAGGATTAGGTGCTTATTATAAGTACAAAAAACTGACGGCAAAATAATATAAAATTCAAACCTTTATCTTTAATTTTGATAAAGGTTTTTTAATAATAATTGTAATGGAAAAGAAATATAAAATTCAAAAAAATCCGTTTGTAGTACCTACTACAGATGGTAAATTAATTCAAGAACATTGGGGAAATTCTACAGGGAATGCTCAAATTTCTATTGCACACATGATTGCGCCACCACATTGGAGCGAACCACATCAAATGCCAGATTTCGATGAATTTACCATCATTATGAGAGGAAAAAAACAGTTTGAAATTGATGGGGAAACAGTAGTTTTAGAAGCTGGACAAAGCATTTTAATCCAAAAAGGAGCAAGAATTCGTTACAGCAACCCTTTCGAAGAAGAATGCGAATATTTAGCCATTTGTCTGCCTGCTTTTTCTATGGATTTGGTGAACAGGGAAGAATAGAGTATTCAAAATTACACCCTTTAGGGTAGGGGAAATAATTTTGAGTTTTTTTATTGATAAAAAAAGATAAAAATTCACAAAAAATTAATTCTATTGATTGCATAATATTATATTTTTGTAAAAAAGTTTAAAAGTTTGATTTCATATACCATTTATCAAAATTCTGAAAGTGCAGAATGGGTGACCTTTGTGCATGGAGCGGGAGGAAGTTCCTCTATTTGGTTCAAACAAATCCGCGAATTTCAGAAGAAATTTAATGTCTTATTGCTCGATTTACGAGGTCACGGAAGTTCTAATAAATTAAAGGCTAAGAAATACACCTTTCAATCCATTGCGCACGATATTTTAGAAGTAATCGACCATCTTAAAATCAAAAGTTCTCATTTTGTGGGGATTTCTCTAGGGTCTATCGTGATTCGTCAATTGGCAGAAATGCGTCCAGAACGTGTGAAATCTATGGTGATGGGAGGAGCTATTCTGAAAATGAATTTTCGTTCACAGATTTTAATGAAAATTGGCAATATTTTTAAATACATTTTACCATATTTGGTTTTGTATCGTCTCTTTGCCTTCATTATTATGCCGAAGAAAAATCATAAATCTTCTCGAAATCTATTTATCAATGAGGCAAAGAAATTATACCAGAAAGAATTTATCAAGTGGTTTAAATTGACAACAGAAATCAATCCAGTTCTGCGTTGGTTCAGACAAAAGGAACTGAATATTCCTACTTTTTATGTGATGGGAGAAGAAGATTATATGTTTTTGCCTTCGGTAAAAGAAGTGGTAAAAAACCACGAAAAATCATCGAGTTTATTGGTGATAGAAAACTGCGGTCATGTAGTCAATGTAGATGCTCCACACGTTTTTAACAGCAAAGTAATTCGATTTTTAGAATCCCTCAAGAAATCTTAAATTCATCCAACATCCATCACTTGTTTTAACTTTGTTAAAACATAGCGCCTTAAAAACATGAGAATAATAAAAGAATAAAATAGCGCCTTTGCGTTAAAAAATATCAATCTACAAAATTACTTTTGTAGATTTTTTTTATGGTCAAACTTCCAAAATGCAGGATATTTTAAAAATAATTCTTATTTTTGACTTCTTTTTTAGATAAAATTTATGAAGTCACTCGATAAATTAGATTACAAAATCCTCAATATTCTGCAAGAAGATAACACGATTGCCATCAAAGATTTGGCAGAAAGAATCGGTTTATCTTTCACACCCACTTATGAAAGAGTAAAATCTCTCAAAAACAATGGAATCATCAAAAAATATGTAGCCATCGTAGATAGAGAAAAAGTAGGGTACGAATTGGTGGCATATTGCAACGTAACCATCAAAAATAAATCAGTAGAAATCCTGAGAGATTTTGAGGAGAAACTCAACAAATGTCCTGAGATAGTAGAAGTAGTGAGCGTTTCTGGTGTGTATGATTACATGATTAAAATTGTAACCAAAAACATCAAAGAATACAATGATTTTGTAGAAAAAACATTTACCAATTATCCGCACATCGGAGATTATCACAGCAGTATTGTACTGTGTACAGTAAAAGAAGAAACCAAAATTTTCTTGTAAAATTTTGGAAATAAAAGATAGAAAGTCACATCATCACGATGTGACTTTTTTAATGAAATATGTTTTTAATGAATTTAAAAATCTAAACCTAAATTTTTAAGTTCGGTTTCCAAATTGATATTTTCATTCACATGAACCGTGATGAAATCTAAACTTTTTGCCGTTTCGATGTTGTGGAAATTGTCATCGATAAAAACAGATTCTTCGGCTTTTATTTGATAACGGTCGAGGAGAACTTCCCAAATTTTAGGATTCGGTTTGATGAGTTTTTCTTCGCCAGAAACTACAATTTTTCCTTCAAAAACATTGAAAAATTCATAATTAGCCAAAGCGTAAGGAAAAAACTCTGCCGACCAATTCGTAAGTCCGAAAAGTTCATACTTTCCTTTTAATCTTTGCAAAACACTTACGTTTTCTGGTATGTCTGAACGCAACATAATGTGCCAGTTTTCATAATATGCCAATATCTCTTTTTCCCATTCTGGATGCTTAGAAATGAGCAAAGCATTGGCTTCGGCTACACTTCTGCCTCGGTCTTGTTCCGCATTCCATTCATTGGTAGCGATATTTCCCAAGAAATATTCCATTTTTTCGTCGTCATTGAAATAATCTCTGAAAAAATAACGCGGGTCCCAATCCATAACCACTCCGCCAAAATCAAAGATGATATTTTTGATATTCATGTTTTTCTTATTTTAAAATTCTACATTTTCGAAATGATAGTTTCCGTTTTCAAATCTCGCAGCAATATGCTGTAAACCATTGCTCAAAATAATTTTTTCAGCACCAATCACCGAATTGTATCTTGCAATTTGCTCAAAAGTTTGTTCAGTAAGGGTAATGTGCGGTGCTTTGAGTTCTACCAAAATTTTAGGGGCTGTTTTTTCGGTAATCAAGAGGTCTATTCTCTTAATCGTTCCGTTTAATTCTAGTTTTTTTTCGAGAATTAATGCAGATTTTGCATACTTTTTTATTTGAGTGAAATAGTGTACGAAATGCTGTCTTACCCACTCTTCAGGAGTGAGAACCAACCAAGATTTCCTTACCATATCATAAATAAAAAACGTATCTTTGTCTCGCTTGATATCAAAAACAAAATCTTCTTTAAAATTTAATTTCGGCAGCTGCATTCAGATGAAAGAATTAGAACAGATTTTCAAACATATTAAAAATAGGGAATTTTTACCCATCTACTTTTTCCATGGCGAAGAAGCTTTTTTTATAGACGCAGCTGTAAAAGCATTAGAAAATGATGTGCTTACAGAAGACGAAAAAGCTTTTAACCAAACGGTAGTCTATGGCAAAGATACCAATTATAATGATATTTTGGCACTTTCTAGACAGTATCCTATGATGGGAGACAAGCAACTCATCATCGTAAAAGAAGCACAAGACTTAAAATTAAATGAAGACGAATCTAGAATTTTAGAAAACTACGCCACAAATCCTGTAGAATCTACCATTCTGGTCTTTGCACACAAGCATAAAAAAGTAGACAGCCGAAAAAAAGTATTCAAAGTTCTGGACAAAGCACATATGCTCTTTCACAGCGAACCTGTAAAAGATTATAACTTGGCGAAATGGATAGAAGACGAAGCTAGAAACCTTCAAATAAAACTAGCGCCAGGAATTGCTCAGCTATTGGTAGATTACTTAGGGAATGACCTTTCCAGAATTTCTAATGAGCTCAATAAAATGAAATTGGTGCTGAAAGAAGGAGAAGTTTTAGATGGTAAATTGGTAGAAACGCACATTGGAATTTCTAAGGAATTTAATGTTTTTGAATTGCAAAAAGCACTCGGAAAAAAAGACAGCAATCAAGCCTTCAAAATTGCGTATTACATGGGAAAAAATCCCAAAACCAATCCTATTGTCATGACCATAGGAAATCTCTATAATTTTTTCAGCAATGTGGTGATGTATCATACCGTAGCGAATCAAGGGCAAAGTCTTATTGCTTCGGCATTGGGTGTGAATCCATTTTTTGTGAAAGATTATGCAGAAGCGGCGAGAAATTATCCGTTGAAATTTTCGACCAGGATTATCTCCGTTTTGAGGGAAATTGATTTGAAATCAAAAGGTCTAGGCGCGGTAAATATGGAGGAAAGTGAACTCTTAAAAGAAATGGTCTACAAAATTGTAAACATTGATAAAATCAAAAGCTAAAAATGATTAAAAATATCTGGAAACAAATCATTTTACTCATTCTTCGTTTACAAGGCGAAGCAGATGCCAGTCGATATAGAGTCATTAAAACCAAAAATAATATTTTGGTTTCCCTAAGAAACGAAGTCAAAAATTTTTTACTCATTACCATCGGTGTATTTTCTGCAGGTTTTGGTTTCAAAGGATTTCTTTTGACCAATAAATTTATAGATGGTGGCGCAACTGGGATTTCGTTGTTGGTTTCTGCGTTGACAGAAATTCCGATTTATTACTTAATTCCGCTCATCAACTTGCCTTTCATTATTATGGGGCATAAAACCGTAGGAATCAATTTTGCGGTAAAAACAGCTCTTGCAATTGGCGGTTTGGCTTTGGTTTTGGCTAATGTAGACTTCCCAAATGTAACCAATGATAATATTCTAGTGGCGGTATTTGGAGGTTTCTTTTTAGGAGCAGGAATCGGTTTGTCTATTAGAGGAGGCGCTGTAATTGATGGAACCGAAGTTTTAGCATTATATTTAAGTAAAAAATTAGGGACGACTATTGGAGACGTGATCATCATTATCAATTTGATGATTTTCTCTGCTGCAGCGTACTTTTTAGGTGTAGAAATTGCGTTGTATTCCATGATTACGTATTTGTCGGCTTCTAAAACGCTCGATTTTATTGTAGAAGGAATTGAAGAATACATTGGGGTAACCATCGTTTCTTCAAAATGTGAAGAGATTAAAGAAATGATTTACAATAAATTAGGAAGAGGAGTTACCGTTTATAATGGTAAAAAAGGTTTTGGAAAACGAGGAATGAAAGAAGATAGCGACATTATTTTTACCGTGATTACCCGTTTAGAAGTGAGCAAACTGACCACGGAATTAGAGAAAATTGCGCCAACTGCTTTCGTGGTGATGCACACGGTAAAAGATACCAAAGGTGGAATGATTAAGAAAAGACCATTGAAACATTAATTTCAACTTTTCATCATATAAAAATTTTCAAAATTGTAAAGTCAAATCAAAAATTGCTTTCATTGAAAAAATTCATCGGAGAATCATTATCAAAACAATGAAATTCACGAAATTTGCAACTCAAAAAATAACAACCCTTATATTCTATGGAAAATAATATATTAGATTGCGTGATTGTAGGTTCTGGACCATCTGGTTATACTGCTGCTATATATGCAGCCAGAGCAGATTTAAAACCTGAATTATACACTGGTTTAGAGCCAGGAGGTCAGTTGACGACTACCACCGAAGTAGAAAACTTCCCAGGTTATCCAAACGGAATTACAGGTCCTGAAATGATGATGGATTTGCAAAAACAAGCCGAAAGATTCGAAACCAAAGTACACTATGAAATGATTACGAAAGTAGAATTTTCTAAAGAAGTAGGGGGTGTTCATAAACTTTGGGCAGGCGAAAAAGAAATTCTGGCAAAAACAGTGATTATTTCTACAGGAGCTACTGCTAAATATTTAGGTTTAGAAGATGAGAAAAAATATTCTGGAGGTGGAGTTTCTGCATGTGCTACTTGCGACGGATTTTTCTACAGAGGCAAAGACGTAATCGTAGTTGGAGCAGGAGATACTGCAGCAGAAGAAGCGACTTATCTTTCTAAATTGTGTAACAAAGTAACCATGTTGGTAAGAAAAGGCCATTTCAGAGCTTCTAGAGCAATGATTCACAAGGTAAACAACACACCAAATATCGAAGTGAAATTCAATCACGAATTGATTGCTATCGAAGGAGAAAATAGCTTAGTAGAAAGAGCAGTGGTAATCAATAACCAAACGCAAGAAACTTCTAAAATAGACGTTCATGGTATTTTTATCGCGATTGGTCACAAACCGAATACTGATGTTTTTGCAGGTCAAATCACTTTAGACGAAAACGGTTACATCATCACCGAAGGAAAATCTTCTAAAACCAATTTACCGGGCGTTTTCGCGGCAGGGGATGTACAAGACCACATTTATAGACAAGCGATTACAGCAGCAGGTTCTGGTTGTATGGCAGCCATAGATGCTGAACGTTATTTATCAGAATTAGAATAATTCTTTGAAAACCTTAGTTTACATATTTTTAGGAGGCGGATTAGGGAGTGTAATGCGGTATTTGGTATCGTTTTACACTTCCAAATTCCTTTCTATTGGGAGTTTTCCTCTCGGAACATTCTTGGTAAACCTTATTGGCTGCTTTTTAATAGGTCTTTTTTCGTCTTATTTTATTAAAGTAGACAATTCCCTTAAATTTCTATTGATTACAGGTTTTTGCGGTGGTTTTACCACGTTTTCTACTTTCGCAGCAGAAAACTATTCTTTATTACAAAATCAAAATTATCTCGTGCTTATTTCTTATATTTTATTGAGCATAATCTTAGGGATTATAGCAGTAATATTAGGTTTTCAGGCAGCAAGTAATTAATTTTTGATGTTGAAAATTAATGCGTTATAAAAAATGTAGAAAAATCTAAAAAAATAATTTTGTCAGAATTTAAAAAGGTTCTATATTTGCACCACTGAAAACGAGATAATCGTTTCTGGAGAAATGGCAGAGTGGTCGATTGCGGCAGTCTTGAAAACTGTTGACTGTAACAGGTCCGGGGGTTCGAATCCCTCTTTCTCCGCTAAGTAAAATACAAATTTCATTAAAACCCTTTAAAATAAACGTAGATCGGAAGAGCGTCG
>OGVG01000045.1_pt1 | contig 16077 bp, 11 predicted proteins | sample 1575691 | NCBI WGS metagenome assembly OGVG01 (sample SAMN07581545, study PRJEB24739) | freshwater metagenome | reverse complement strand
GCTTTGGCAGTTCAGTCAACCACAAATCAACGTTCAAATTGACTTAGAGCTAGTTGACTTTGTTGAAGGTCAGCCAACTGAGTGGAGTCAATTCTCTCACTCATCTGATTGGGCTGATATGAAAGAAAAGCACAGGGGCTTCATCCAAAACCTATTGACAGTGCAGAATTACTAAGCGCAATCATTGAGCAAATTAAAGATTCAGCAAACGAACACAGAGCTGATTCTCTACAATTTTTCATCTATAATACTTTACCCGGTACAACAAGTGCTGCTGGTGTAAAAGCTAAGTTTTTAAAGGAAATCATCCTTGGTGAATCTGTAGTTGAAGAAATCACTCCAACGTTTGCATTTGAACTTTTGTCTCACATGAAAGGTGGACCTTCTATCGAAGTTCTTCTTGATTTAGCTTTAGGAAATGATGAAGCCACTGCAAAACAAGCCGCTGAAGTTCTTAAAACTCAGGTTTTCTTGTATGATGCTGATACAGCGCGTTTAAAAGAAGCTTATGAAACAGGAAATGTAATCGCTAAGGATATTTTGGAAAGCTATGCAAAAGCAGAGTTTTTCACAAAACTTCCAGAAGTTCCAGAAGAAATTAAAGTTGTGACTTATATCGCTGCAGAAGGTGATATTTCAACTGATTTATTATCTCCTGGGAATCAAGCTCACTCACGTTCTGACCGTGAATTACACGGAAAATGTATGATGTCTCCTGCTCAACAGGAAGAAATAAAAGCTTTACAAGCTCAACATCCTGATGCAAGTGTAATGCTTATTGCAGAAAAAGGAACAATGGGAGTTGGTTCTTCTCGTATGTCTGGTGTAAACAATGTTGCGCTTTGGACTGGGAAACAAGCAAGTCCTTACGTACCATTCGTAAACATCGCTCCAATTGTAGCTGGAACTAATGGAATTTCTCCAATTTTCTTAACTACAGTTGATGTAACTGGAGGTATCGGAATCGACCTTCAAAACTGGGTGAAAAAAGTAGACGAAAACGGAAACCCTATTAGAAATGAAAACGGTGATATCATTTTAGAAGAAAAATATTCAGTTGCTACAGGAACTGTTCTTACAATTAATACAAAAGAGAAAAAATTATACAATGGAGAAACTGAATTGAAAGATATTTCAAAATCATTTACTCCTCAAAAATTAGAATTTATAAGAGCTGGAGGTTCTTATGCTGTCGTTTTTGGTAAAAAAATCCAAACATTTGCTGCGAAAACTTTAGGAATTACAGCTCCTACAGTTTTCGCTCCTTCTAAAGAAATTTCTATCGAAGGACAAGGACTTACCGCTGTTGAAAAAATCTTCAACAGAAATGCAGTAGGCGTTCCAGAAGGTAAAGTTTTACACGCTGGTTCTGATGTGAGAGTTGAAGTAAATATCGTTGGTTCTCAGGATACAACAGGTTTGATGACCGCTCAGGAACTAGAATCTATGGCAGCAACGGTGATTTCTCCAATTGTAGACGGAGCGTATCAGTCAGGTTGTCACACAGCTTCTGTTTGGGATAAAAAAGCACAGGCTAACATTCCTAAATTAATGAAATTCATGAACGATTTCGGGGTAATCACAGCTCGTGACCCGAAAGGTGAATACCACGCCATGACAGACGTTATTCACAAAGTTCTTAATGATATTACGGTAGACGAATGGGCAATCATCATCGGAGGAGATTCTCACACAAGAATGTCTAAAGGTGTGGCTTTCGGCGCTGACTCTGGAACGGTAGCTTTAGCTTTGGCAACAGGTGAGGCTTCAATGCCAATTCCTGAATCTGTAAAAGTGACTTTCAAAGGCGAAATGAAAAAGCACATGGATTTCCGTGATGTAGTTCATGCAACTCAGGCTCAGATGTTGAAGCAATTTGACGGAGAAAACGTTTTCCAAGGTAGAATTATTGAGGTTCACATCGGAACCCTTCCTGCCGACCAAGCATTTACCTTCACAGACTGGACTGCAGAAATGAAAGCGAAAGCTTCAATTTGTATCTCAGAAGACGATACTTTGATTGAATCATTGGAAATTGCAAAAAGCAGAATCCAGATTATGATCGATAAAGGAATGGACAATAAAAATCACGTTCTACAAGGATTAATCAACAAAGCAAACAAGAGAATTGAGGAAATCAGAACTGGTGACAAACCTGCTTTAACTCCAGATGCTAATGCAAAATATTATGCGGAAGTTGTTGTAGACCTAGATGTAATCGTTGAACCAATGATTGCAGACCCAGATGTAAACAACGAAGACGTTTCTAAAAGATATACTCACGATACCATCAGAGACCTTACTTATTATGGAGGTGAGAAAAAAGTTGACCTTGGTTTCGTAGGTTCTTGTATGGTTCACAAAGGAGATTTGAAAATCGTTTCTCAAATGCTAAGAAATCTTGAAAAACAAAATGGAAAAGTAGAATTCAAAGCACCACTTGTAGTTGCCGCTCCTACTTATAACATCATTGATGAATTAAAAGCTGAAGGCGATTGGGAATTATTAGAAAAATATTCTGGTTTTGAATTTAACGATGCCGCTCCAAAAGGCGAAGCTCGTACTCAGTATGAAAATATGATGTATCTTGAGCGTCCAGGTTGTAATCTTTGTATGGGTAACCAGGAAAAAGCTGAAAAAGGAGACACCGTTTTGGCAACTTCTACCCGTCTTTTCCAAGGAAGAGTAGTAGAAGATTCTGACCGTAAAAAAGGAGAATCTCTATTAGCTTCTACTCCAGTTGTAGTATTGTCTGCAATCTTAGGTCGTATTCCAAGTATTGAAGAGTACAAAACAGCTGTTGAAGGAATCAACTTAACGACTTTCGTTCCGTCTATTAAAGAACTGGTAACTGTTGGCCATTTTTAATACATTGTAAACTAAAGTCGAAAGGCTTTTTAAATATAAATTGGAAGATTTCTTGAGAAGTCTTCCAATTTTTTTTATCATAAAATATTACATTTCACAAAATAATATTAATTTTAGCTTAAAATAAAATTCAATTTCAAAAGTGAATTAATTGGTATTAAAAATTCAAAACATAGACTATTTTAATATCTTATCAATCCTATAGGAATAGAATTTGATGAAGAATAATAACATCATTATCCTGTCATTTGATTCCCAAATGCAAACTTTAAACAAAAAATAAATAGATATGACATTCGACATTAACATGATCAAAAAAGTGTATGAGCGCTACCCTGAAAGAATTGCTGCGGCAAGACAAGTAGTACAAAAACCTCTTACACTCGCTGAAAAAATTCTTTACGCTCACCTTTGGCAAGGTAATGCTACAGAAGCTTACGAAAGAGGAAATTCTTATGTAGATTTCGCTCCGGATAGAGTTGCAATGCAAGATGCAACTGCTCAAATGGCGCTTTTACAGTTTATGCAAGCAGGAAAAGCTAAAGTTGCAGTTCCTTCTACAGTTCACGCCGATCACTTAATTCAGGCTAAAATTGGTGCTGATAAAGATTTGCAAGAAGCACTGAATAAAAATAATGAAGTTTTCAACTTCCTTTCTTCTATTTGTAACAAATATGGTATCGGTTTCTGGAAACCAGGAGCTGGTATTATTCACCAAGTCGTTTTAGAAAATTACGCTTTCCCTGGTGGAATGATGATTGGTACCGATTCTCACACTGTAAATGCAGGTGGATTAGGAATGGTGGCAGTTGGAGTTGGAGGAGCTGATGCTGTTGACGTAATGGCAGGAATGGCTTGGGAATTAAAAATGCCTAAACTAATTGGTGTAAAACTTACTGGAAAACTTAACGGTTGGACTTCAGCAAAAGACGTTATTCTAAAAGTCGCAGGAATTCTTACTGTAAAAGGTGGAACTGGTGCTATTGTAGAATATTTCGGAGAAGGAGCTCTATCTCTTTCTGCCACAGGAAAAGGAACTATCTGTAACATGGGTGCAGAAATTGGTGCTACTACGTCTACTTTCGGTTATGATGATTCTATGAGAAGATATCTTGCTGCAACAGGAAGACAAGAAGTAGTAGATGCTGCTGATAAAATTGCAGAACACTTAACTGGTGATGCAGAAGTATACGCAGAACCAGAAAAATATTTTGACCAAGTAATTGAAATTAACCTTTCTGAGTTAACTCCACACCTTAATGGTCCTTTTACTCCAGACTTAGCAACTCCAGTTGCTGAAATGAGAGATAAAGCTATTGCAAATGACTGGCCTCTAGATATAGAATGGGCTTTAATTGGTTCTTGTACCAACTCATCATACGAAGATTTATCTAGAGCAGCTTCTATTGTAGAAGATGCGGTAGCAAAAGGCGTAAAACCAAAAGCTATTTTAGGAATTAACCCAGGTTCTGAACAAGTAAGATTTACAGCAGAAAGAGATGGCCTGATAGATACTTTCAAAAAATTTGAAAATGCGAGAATCTTTACCAACGCTTGTGGACCTTGTATCGGACAATGGGACAGAGAAGGCGCTGAAAAACAAGAGAAAAACTCAATTATTCACTCTTTCAACAGAAATTTTGCAAAAAGAGCTGATGGAAACCCAAATACTCACGCTTTCGTAGCTTCTCCTGAAATGGTTGCCGCTGTTGCAATTTCTGGTAGATTAGACTTCAACCCAATTACAGATACATTAACCAACCAAAATGGTGAGCAAGTAAAACTAGACGAACCTAAAGGTTCTGAACTTCCAGCAAAAGGATTTGACGTAGAAGATAATGGCTACCAAGCTCCTGCAGAAGACGGCTCTTCTGTTCAAGTAATTGTTTCTCCTACTTCAGACAGATTACAATTATTAGAACCTTTCTCACCTTGGGATGGTAAAAATATTACGGGCGCTAAACTCCTCATCAAAGCAGAAGGAAAATGTACTACTGACCACATTTCTATGGCTGGTCCTTGGTTGAAATACAGAGGTCACCTTGATAATATTTCTAACAACATGTTAATCGGTGCTGTAAACTTCTTTAACAAAGAAACCAACAGAGTTAAAAACCAATTAACTGGAGAATACGGTGAAGTTCCTGCAGTACAACGTGCTTATAAAGCTGCTGGTGTTCCTTCAATTGTTGTAGGAGACCAAAACTACGGAGAAGGTTCTTCTAGAGAACACGCTGCTATGGAGCCAAGACATCTTGGTGTAAAAGCAGTTTTAGTAAAATCTTTCGCAAGAATTCACGAAACGAACCTTAAGAAACAAGGTATGCTTGCGTTAACTTTTGTAAATGCTGAGGATTATGATAAAATCCAAGAAGATGATACTTTTGATTTCATTAATTTAGAAAGTTTCGCACCGAATACTCCACTTCAAATTCAGATTACACACTCAGACGGAACTACGGATACTATTCTTGCTAATCACACGTATAATGAACAGCAAATTGGATGGTTTAAAGCAGGTTCTGCTTTGAACTTGATTGCGGAAGAAGCTAAAAATTCTTAAATTTAGATTTTTTAAATATATTGAATGCCACTCGGATTTTTTTCGGGTGGTTTTTTATTGCTATAAAATTTTTTTTTTAAAAAGTTAATCATTGGAATTTTAATTAAAATTCAATTTTCGATTTGGTAATAAATCTTTTGTAACAAAATAGCGTTTCGGTAGTCTTATAGAAGAATTTAAAAATGAATATGAAAAAAAATTATATCATCTCTATTGGATTTCTCTTTACCACAACTTTCGTTTTTTCTCAAAACACTAAAAATGAAACACTAAAAGAGAAACAAATAGACGGTGTAACCCTTACCAAAGCCAAAAAAGCAATAGAACAAAAAGCAGACAGAACTATTTTTGATTTTTCAGAACAAGCTCATCTCAATACCGGAAATGTAAGTGAAGGTCTTAAAAAATTACCAGGACTTATCGTCTCTGATGTTGCAGGTATGATGTATCAAGGGAAGCAATTAGATGTTTATATGGACGGAAGACCGCTAAATATTGGCGGTAATCAGCTGCAAGCTTTTCTCGAAGGAATGCCTGCCAATTCTGTAGAACGTGTAGAAGTGGTAACACAACCAGGTTCTGAATTTCCTGCCACTTCTGGTGGTGCAATCATTAACATTATTACCAATAAAAACGCACAAAAATATCTTTCTGCAACTTACACCGGGAGATACGCTTTCACCAATTACGAAAAATACAGAAACAGAACCAATAATTCTATTTTGTTAAATGCCAAAAATAAATATTTCGGGTGGCAACTAAATTTTGGACAAAATTATAGAGAAGCATACAGAGAATCTATCATAGACAAGGTTTCTAACGTATTTTCGGAGCAAGTGAATAGAGGTTATTTTGTGAAATCTGCACTTACTTTTAACATTGGGAAAGACAGATTATTGGTGAATTATGACATCAACCATAATAATAATGACACCGAAAATAGCAGTTCTGGTTTTATAGCCAATAGAACGGGAACCGCGCCTAATTACATTTACAGTATAGACGATTATACCACCAAAGATTTCGGAGAGACAGAAAACTGGAGAAAAGACTTAAGCGCAACGTATCAAATAAAATTTGATGATAAAAATAAAAAATTAGATTTGAACGCCAGTTATAACACTTTTGATTCCAACTATAATCTTGATGGTAAAAAATTCATCAACTCTACCACTCAAAACAATAACATAGAAACCACTTCTCATCAAAACGTAGCGACCTTCAGAATTGATTATTCGCAACCTATTAAAATTTTAGACGAAGGGAAAATTTCTTTCGGTGGTTTGTTTGAAAAATTAAACTACAACACAGATTTTTTCGGCATTACCAATTTAGAATACCAAAGACAAACTACTTCTACGTATGCAGAACTTCAAGCAAAGAAAAAGAATTTTGATTTCATTTTAGGAACCAGAGCAGAAGCGTATGATATTTCTGGAAAAACCATAGATTTAACCACCGGAAAACTTACTAAAGATCTAATTCCTTTTAAAAAATTCAGCCTTTTCCCGAATGCAAGCATTCAATATAACTTTGGGAAACAAGTCTATTTTGCACTAAATTACAACAGAAAAATCCAACTGCCTAATATTTCTTGGCTTAACCCAAATAACACCAATTACCAAAACGGAAACATCAGTTTCGGAGGAAATCCTAATCTACAACCTACTATTTTTAATAATCTCGAAGCAAAATTTTCAGTCTTTGATTATGCTTTTATTGGCTATAATCTAAGTATCGCCGAAAATCAATCTATACAATTTGCCGAAAAGAAATATTTCTTTGCAGAGAAACCCATCATAGAAAATAGAGAAGCTTATGGTGTAAGTAATGGTTTTATAAACGTTTCTTCTATGAAAGTTCATAATTTTAATTTCGGTTTACCTATTCCTTTTATGCTTTTTACTAAAGGATTAAAGGAAACAATGAAATTTAATATCAATCCAGATAAAATGAATTTCTTATACGTTTACACAGGTTATCAACTTCATCAGTTACCAGATAATGACAATAAGGGATTCTGGATTTTTAACATCATGGCTCAATTTATTTTGCCAAAAGACATTAAACTAGTTGCTAATTACGGAACCATGACCAAAGGAAACTGGTACTACTACAGAATGGAAAAACCTTGGATGAATAGCTTTGACCTTACTGCTACTAAAAAATTCTTGAATGATAGACTTATCGTATCTGTTTTTGCAAATGACTTGTTTAGAAGCAACGTAAATGCGGTAACCTCGCTTTATAACAATTCTAATCTTTATTTAGGAAATAATTTTGATTCTCAAAATTTTGGAATTTCTATCAATTATAAACTTCCTACTAAGAATAAATTGGTAAAAGAAGATCCGAACTTGTTAAAACAAGACAAGAAAGAAGATTCTGGATTACCCAATCAGTAAAAAGTTAAGATCCGAGATTATTTCTCGGATTTTTTTATTCTTCACAAACTCCCCAAACTGCGTCATTCTGAGGAACTGGTGCTATAATTTCTATATTTTCTTTAGTTACCGGGTGAATAAATTCTAATTTTCTAGCATGTAAATGAATTCCACCATCAGGATTAGAACGTGGCGAACCGTATTTTAAATCGCCTTTTATGGGCGTGCCGTTTTTAGAAAGCTGCGCTCTGATTTGGTGATGTCTTCCTGTTTCTAAATCGATTTCTAAAAGAAGATAATTGTCTAAAGATTTAACAATATTATAAGTAAGAATCGCTTCTTTTGCACCTTCAGTTGGTTTTGGGAAAACAATTGCTTTGTTATTTTTCTCATTTTTTTTGAGATAATGAACTAATCTTTGAGAAGGCGGAATCATTTCCTTGACTACAACTGCCCAATATGTTTTCTTAATCTCACGGTTTTTCACCATTTGCGTGAGACGAGAAAGCGCTTTAGAAGTTTTGGCATAAATAACCAAACCAGAAGTAGGTCTATCTATTCTATGAACTAAACCTAAGAAAACATTTCCCGGTTTATTATCTCTAATTTTAATTAAATTTTTAATGGAATCTAGCAGAGATTCGTCGCCAGTTTTATCACCTTGAACCAATTGTCCCACTTTTTTATTGATAACCAGAAGGTGATTGTCTTCATAAATGATTTGAGAAGCGATATTTGAGTTTATGTTTTGCATTTTCAGTTGAAAGTTGCAAAGTTAGAAAATAAAAAAAGTTGAGCAAAAAACTCAACTTTTTATTTATCTAGTAACTTTCGTTCTTATTCGGGAAGGAAACGTCTTTCACATCTTTCACATATTGCGAAACGGCGCTTGTAATTTCTGTATAGAGGTCTAAATATCTTCTTAAAAATTTCGGAGAAAATCCTTTATTCATTCCCACCATATCATGATAAACCAGAACTTGACCGTCACAATCTGGTCCAGCTCCAATTCCTATCGTTGGAATAGAAATACTTTCTGAAACTTTCTTCGCCAAGTCAGCAGGAATTTTTTCTAAAACTAAAGCAAAACAACCCAGTTCTTCTAAAATTTTAGCGTCTTTTATTAATTTTTCGGCTTCTGCATCTTCTTTAGCACGAACTTTATAAGTTCCAAATTGATAAATAGATTGTGGTGTTAAACCTAAATGTCCCATTACTGGAATTCCTGCATTGATTAATCTAGAAACAGAATCTGCGATTTCTTCGCCACCTTCTATTTTCACAGCATGCGCTCCAGATTCTTTCATCATTCTTACGCCAGATTCCAAAGCTTTTTGCGGGTCTGACTGATACGTTCCGAATGGTAAATCTGCAACTACTAATGCTCTATCTACTCCTCTTACTACACACTGAGCGTGATAAATCATTTGATCTAAAGTAATAGGCAAAGTAGTTTCGTGACCTGCCATTACATTCGCTGCCGAATCTCCTATTAAAATAGCATCTACTCCACCTGCATCTACCATTTTGGCAGTGGTATAATCATAAGCAGTAAGCATTGTGATTTTTTCCTTATCGAATTTCATTTTTCGTAAGGTTTCGGTCGTTACTTTTTTAATTTCGGAATGTACTGACATGGGAATAAATTTTAAAGAGTAAATGTATAAAAAAATGCCGACTCGCGGTCGACATTTTTAATTTTTATAAAACTACGTGTCCTAATTTTCTTAGTTTTTCGTGGTTTAAGATTTTTAAGTTTCTTCCTTCCACTTCTATGTAATTATCTTGTTTAAATTCTGAGATTAATCTGATGGCACTTTCTGTAGCAGTTCCGATTAAGTTAGCAATTTCTTCTCTTGTTAAAGAAATTTTGATAAAACCTTCTGGGTCTGTTCCTAATTTCTGCTCTAGAAGAAGAAGCACTTCTGCTAATCTTTCTCTTACTGTTTTTTGAGCCAAGAAAGTTACTGTGTTAGAACTTTCGCCCAATTCAAAAGAGATTTTTTGAAGCATTGCAAAAGACAATTGAGGGTCTACTTCTAACAAATGAAGAAATACATCTGCAGGAATATAAGTCGCTTGTAAATCGCTCATCGCTTCAGCAGTAGCTTGATAAGCTTCACCAATTAATAGCGCTCTATAACCAATAATATCACCTTCTTTGATGAATCTTAAGATTTGTTCTTTTCTATTAAAACCTAGTTTATAAAGTTTTGCTGTACCACTTTCTATAAAAAAAACACCTTCTACATTTCTTCCTTCCTCGAAAAGAGATTCTCCTTTGTTAAAGAAAAGAGTTTGCTTAGCGTTAATATATTTAGTGTAATCTTCTTTAGATAGAATTTCCTTAAAAGCCTTGTCATTAAAAACACTTTGAAACTTGTTTTCAATAAAAATTTGTTTTTCTAAAGACATAGATGAATTTTTATGATTTTCGTCAGCAAAATTATCATTTTTTTCTTATTAATCATTAAGAATTTTTGTATTATTTTTGCACATTTAATAAAAACAGATGACAGAAAATTGTTTCCATTGTGGGCAAGAAATAGAAAAAGATAGAATTTTCTTCGATGAGAAGGCATTTTGCTGTAACGGATGCAAATCTGTTTATGAAATTCTTAATGCAAATAATCTCGGAAATTTTTATGAATTAAATAAAAATTCTGGAATTAGACCAGACGAAAATCTTTCTCAATTTGATTATTTAGATACTCCAGAAATTTTCGAAAAAGTAGTAGATTTTTCTGAAGGGAATACTAGTGTAGTTACCTTTAAAATCCCAGTGATTCACTGTAGCTCTTGTATTTGGCTATTAGAGAGTTTACAAGATTTGAACACGAATATTAGATATTCTCAGGTAAATTTCACCAAGAAAACGCTACAAGTTTCTTTCAACCAAAATGAATTACCTCTAAGTGAATTGGCAAAATTTCTTACGAATCTTGGTTACAAACCTGTGATTTCATTAGAAACGGCAGACAAAAAAGAAGCAGCGGTAGACAGAAGTCTAACGATAAAAGTGGCGGTTGCAGGATTTGCATTCGGAAATGCGATGATGTTTGCATTCCCAGAATATTTAAACACGGGTTCTTCCGTAGATTTCTGGTTAGAAGAGTTTGCGCCGTTTTTCAGATTTTTAACCTTCTTACTTTCCATTCCAGTGGTAGTGTATTCTGCATCAGACTATTACAAATCTGCGTGGTTTGGTTTGAAAAATAAAATTGTAAATATAGATGTACCGATTGTTTTAGGTATTCTCGTTTTATTCTTTAGAAGTGTCTACGAAATCGCGACCAATTATGGTCCTGGATATTTTGATACACTTTGTGGATTGTTATTCTTCATGTTGTTGGGTAAAATTTTCCAAAAGAGAACTTATTCTGCACTTTCGTATGATAGAGATTACAAATCTTTTTACCCAATTGCGGTAACCAAAGTAGATTTCGGAGGACAACAACAAAATATTTTACTTTCGGATATTAAAGTTGGCGATAGAATTTTAGTAAGAAACCAAGAAATTATTCCTGTAGATGCAGTTTTAATTAATGGTGAAGGAAACATAGACAATAGTTTCATTACTGGTGAAAGTGCTACGATTACCAAAAACCCTGGCGATAAAATTTTTGCTGGTGGAAAACAAATTGGCTCCATTTTAGAACTAGAAGTCATCAAAACTGTGAACCAAAGTTATTTAACTCAACTTTGGAACAAAGAGGCCTTCAGAAAAGAAGAATTAGGACTCGATACTTTGGTGAATCAAATTTCAAAATATTTCACCTTTATTATTATAGGAATTACGCTTCTTGCTGGAATTTATTGGTATCAAATAGATTTTGAAAAAATGTTCCAAGTGGTTTCTGCGATTTTGATTGTGGCTTGTCCATGTGCATTGGCGCTTTCTACTCCATTTACGATGGGACATATCATGAGAATTTTGGGCAGAAATAAAATGTATGTGAAAGATGCTCACACCATTGAAAAAATGGCAAAAATTGACACTTTGGTTTTCGATAAAACTGGAACAATTACCTATAACAAAAAAGCCAACATCAGTTTTGAAGGTAAAGAGATCGCTGAATTTGATTTAAAAAACATAAAATCTTTACTCAAAAATTCTAATCACCCGCTTTCTAAATCGCTTTACGAATTTTTAGAAGTACAAGACGAATATTTACCCATTGAAAACTTCAAAGAAACTGCCGGAAAAGGTTACGAAGCCACAGTAAGAGGAAAAGTTTACAAAATTGGTTCTGCAAAATTCACTCATAAAGAAGCTAAATCACTAGAAACTGCCGTTTACATAGAAAGAGATGGTGAGTTTTTAGGAAAATTTATCTTCAAGAATGAATACAGAGATGGTTTAGCCGAAATGGCAAAAGAACTGAAAGATTATAAAATCCATGTATTAAGTGGAGACAATTCTTCAGAAGAGCAAACACTTAAAAATCTTATTCCAAATATCACTGAAATGAGATTTAGTCAATCTCCGGAAGATAAATTAGAGTATATCAAGCATTTACAAGATCAAGGAAAAAAAGTTGCCATGCTTGGAGATGGACTAAATGATGCGGGTGCGCTGAAACAAAGTAACATAGGAATTGCGATTGCAGATGACACCAATTCTTTCACGCCGAGTTCAGATGTGATCATGAATGGAGGTGTTTTGACAAAGTTGCATGACTATTTTGCACTCACAAAAGATGCCATAATCATTGTGAAATTAACATTTGGAATTAGTTTTCTATATAATGTGGTAGGTTTAACCGCAGCTGTAATCGGTGAAATGTCACCATTATTCGCTGCAATTTTGATGCCTTTAAGCTCAATAAGCTTAGTTGCATTTACCTCATTATCAACATGGTTAAGGTCAAGAAAATACTTCAAATTTTAATAATAAGATAAAAAAATCTTATTTAGAATATTTTTAAATTAACGTTTTTTTAACAGACTATGATGAAAGTCATTAAAAAACATTAATTTTGAAGCGCAAAATCCTTTTATATTTGTAAAATCGTGGAAATTCTCTATTTAATGATCATCTGCAGTGTCTCAATCGCTGTAATTTTTCTAATAGTCTTTATTATTAGTGCCAAGAATGGTCAGTTTGACGATGACGAATCTCACGCAGTAAGAATTTTATTAGAAGACAAAAAAACAGATATAGAAGAAGAAAAATCTGAAGAAAAAAATTAAAATTAAAGTGATTAGTTAATATGGAAACACAAAAGTTTAGTTATGACAATGGCATTGTGCGTGCGTTTCTTTACGCTACAATAGTCTGGGGAGTACTTGGTTTTACATTTGGTGTAACTGTTGCATCAATGTTATTTTATCCAGAGTTACCAGAATACCTTTTTGGAACAGATGACCCTACAATTGCAAGTTTAAGAAGTGGAGACATTCAAGGACTTGTAAGTACTAATGGTGCGTTTGGATTTGGCAGATGGAGAATGTTGCACACCAGCACAGTTATTTTTGCATTTGTAGGTAATGGATTCTTTGCAGGTGCTTATTATTCTTTACAAAGATTATTAAAGGCAAGAATGTTTAGTGACGTCCTTTCTTGGATTAATTTCTGGGGATGGCAATTAATAATTGTTACAGTAGCAATTACCTTTCTAATGGGTATAAATACTTCTAAAGAATATGCAGAACATGAATGGCCAATTGACATTATGATTGCTATTATTTGGATTGTAATGGGTATTAATATGTTTGGTACTATTGCCAAGAGAAGAGTAAGACACCTATATGTTGCTATATGGTTTTACATTGCAACATGGGTAGGTATTACGATGCTACACGTATTCAACAATCTAGAAGTTCCTTTATCATTTGCAGGATGGAAATCTTATTCAGCTTATGCTGGTGTAAAAGATGCTTTAGTACAATGGTGGTATGGTCACAATGCGGTAGCATTCTTCCTAACAACTCCAGTACTTGGTTTAATGTATTACTTTATGCCAAAAGCAGCTGATAGACCTGTGTTTTCTTATAAACTTTCTATCATCCACTTCTGGTCATTAATATTTGTTTACATTTGGGCTGGTCCTCACCACTTGTTATACACAGCAATTCCAGGTTGGGCACAAGCTTTAGGTACTACGTTCTCTATTGCTCTTATTGCTCCATCTTGGGGAGGTATGCTTAATGGTTTATTAACCTTAAGAGGAGCTTGGGATAAAGTAAGAGAAAATCCTGTTCTTAAATTCTTCGTGGTTGCAGTTACTTGTTATGGTATGGCTACTTTCGAAGGGCCGCTTTTAGCAACAAAAACATTAAATAAAATTGGTCACTTTACAGATTGGGTAATTGGACACGTTCACGTAGGTGCATTAGGATGGAATGGTTTCATGGCATTTGGTATGATTTATTATTTACTACCAATTATGTGGAGAACAAAATTGTGGTCTGTAAAATTAGCAAATTGGCATTTCTGGTTAGGTACTTTAGGTATTATTTTCTACGCAGTACCAATGTATATTTCAGGATTTACACAAGGTCTAATGTGGAAACAATTTAATCCAGATGGAACTTTAGTATATAAAAACTTTTTAGATACTGTTACGGCAATTATTCCTTACTATCAAATGAGATTTTTTGGTGGGTTATTATATCTTACTGGCTCTATTCTTATGGTTATTAATGTTATTGCTACTGTAAGACAAGGTTCATTCGAAAAAGAAGTTCCAGTAGAAGCTCCTGCATTAGCTAAAATTTCTGACGCTAGAAAAGAAGGAGAAGGAAAACACCTTTGGTTAGAAAGAATGCCGTTATACTTTTCTGTTTTATCAGCAATTGCTTTAGCAATTGGTGGTATGGTAGAAATTATTCCTACATTAACTGTAAAAGATAATGTTCCTACCATCGCATCTGTAAAACCTTATTCTCCACTAGAATTAGAAGGTAGAGACTTATACATTAGAGAAGGCTGTAATGCGTGCCACACTCAAATGATTAGACCATTTAGAGATGAGGTTGTACGTTACAATGGTAAAAACGGTCAATACTCTAAAGCTGGTGAATTTGTTTTTGATAGACCTTTCTTATGGGGTTCTAGAAGAACTGGGCCAGACTTACACAGAGAAGGTGGTAAAAACCCAGATACTTGGCATTTCAAACACATGTTAAACCCAAGAGTTACATCTCCAGGTTCTATCATGCCAAGATATCCATGGTTAATCTATAACGAACTAGACAGAACTAAAACTAAGGATAAATTAGTATTATTGAAAAATGTATTTGGTCACCCTTATACAGATGAAGAAATCAATAATGTAGACAAATTAGTAGACGAACAAGCTGCTAAAATTGTAGAAGGAATCTATTCTGGTGATGCTGAAATCAAAAAAGCATTTGATGCTCAAAAAGCTCAGCAAGGTGCAGCATTCGTTCCTGTAGAAAAGAGAGAAATCGTTGCTTTAATTGCTTATTTACAAAGATTAGGTACAGATATTAAAACTACCGAAGTAAAAACAGCAAGCAATAATTAATAATCTAATAAAGGAGTTTTTTCAATATGATACCAAGTAATATTAAAGATATCTTAGCAAATATAGATAATGCAGGATTCTATCAAACATTGTCTATGATTATCTTTATCATATTTTTCATAAGCACCGTGTTATACGTTCTTTCTAGACCGAAAAAACACTACAGCGAAGTTGAAAAAGCTCCTTTAGAAGATGATCATAACAATTAAAAGTTCTAAAAAACAAGAGTCATGAAACATAGAACACCCGTACTTGTAAACATAGTAGCAATATTATTTATCTTAGTATTTTTATTCTACATGTTTATACAAAATACCTCTTTCTTATCTTCTCCTTATTTCTGGGGAACCATAGTAATTGGTATTGTTTTAGCATACATTTTCAATGCAATCGGTGCATTAGCTGAAAACGAAAGATTCAAGCAAATGACAGATGCAGAAAAAGCAACTTTCTTAAAAGAAAAAGAAATACCATATTTCAAAAGATTATATGATAGTGCTTTCAAAAAACAATCAGATGTTGAAGAAAAAGACATCCTTATTGACCACGGTTTTGATGGCATCAAAGAATTAGATAATCAATTACCAAAATGGTGGTTAGGTCTATTTTATTTTGGCGTAATTTATGCAGTAGTTTATTTAATTGCATACTCAGTTTCAGATTTTGCTCACCCAGAGTATCGTGACTGGGAAACAGATCGGAAGAGCACACGTCTGAACTCCAGTCACTCCGCGAAATCTCGTATGCCGTCTTCTGCTTGAAAAAAAAA
>OGVG01000042.1_pt1 | contig 16499 bp, 15 predicted proteins | sample 1575691 | NCBI WGS metagenome assembly OGVG01 (sample SAMN07581545, study PRJEB24739) | freshwater metagenome | reverse complement strand
CGGATTTTAACAAATCCTAGGCAATTGCTCACCAATTAAAGGATTTACCACGCGTTTTCCACCAAAAGCACTTTCCATAATGACTTTTCCTGCGTGTTCTTCGGTGATGTGACCAATTTTAGAAGCATTATGATTTACTCTTTGTAAAATTTCTAAAACTTCATCGGCAATTTCATTGTCGCAAACGCATAAGAAAGTTCCTTCGTTGGCTACATACATTGGGTCTAAACCAAGCAATTCGCAAGCGCTTTTTACTTGTCTTTGTACTAGAATTTTTTCTTCAAAAAGATGAATTCCGAGGTTGCTTTCAGAAGTAATTTCGTTCAGAACAGAAGCTAAACCGCCTCTTGTTGCGTCTCGTAGGAAATGAATTTTTGCGCCAAAATTTTCAATGAGTTTTTTAACTTCAAAATTTAGATTTTTAGTGTCACTCAAAATTTCAGAATCAAATTTCAGACCTTCTCTTTCGCTCATAATTGCCATTCCGTGAGAAGCGATGTCTCTATTGATGATGATGGTTTGGTTTGGTTTTATATATTCGATTCCGATTTTTGCATTGTCATAAGTTACACCAATTCCGGAGGTGTTGATGTAGATTTTGTCGCCTTTTCCGCGTTCTACCACCTTAGTGTCGCCTGTTACAATTTGTACACCTGCTTTTTCGGTGGCTAACTTTATAGAATGAATGATTTTTTCAAAATCTTCCATTGCAAAACCTTCTTCAATGATAAACGAAAGCGATAAATATTTGGGTTCTGCACCGCACATCGAAATATCATTTACCGTCCCAAAAACTGCCAACTCACCAATATTTCCGCCTTTGAAAAATATAGGAGAAACCACGAAACTGTCGCTAGAAAATGCTAACCTTCCAGATAATTCTAGAAAAGCACCATCATGTTTTTTGTTTAAGATTTCGTTTCCTAAATTTTTAAAAATAAGGTTATTGAGAAGTTCGGTCATTTTTTCGCCGCCACTTCCGTGTTGAAGGTTAATGCTTTCTGGCATGATGCTTAATTTTTAAATTTTAATTAAGATAATGCTGCTTTTTTTCTTACATCTCGGTTCCAAATCCAGTCTCCCAAAGTGATGGCAGCGTTTATCATATAGAAAATATATTTGGCAATATTTGCAATATTCAGTTGTAAAAATGCTTTAATCAGTTGCACAACGTTATAAATGGTCCAACTTAAAAACGTGGTTTCATATTTAAGCGCCGAACTGAAATTGGCTCCTAAAGAAAGTCCGAAAGTGATAGAAACGATGTTGAAAAACAATAAATCGTTTCTTCCTCCGAAGATTTCTGTTCCTATGTAAACCAGTAAATATCCTAAAACCAAACCTACGCTATTGATGAGGTAATAGTTAAAGTCTATTTTTCTAATTTTTTCACCTTTTTTCCATTTAATCACTGCGAAATAAGTGATGATAAATGTTAAAGGATAGGTAATTGCTGCGGAATGATTTCCTAAAAAGTAATCAATAGTTCCCGAATTTATAGTAGTAAAAACGCCTATAATATTGCCTACATTATTTTGTTTGCCCACAAATCTGGTAGAAAGTAAAGAAAAAACGGCTCCAATCGTAGAGAAAATTCCTAGAGGAAAAGCGCCTTGTTTGATGAGTGCGATTTGCTCTGAAAAAGGAACGTCGAACTTTACATTTCCTTGAAAATAATAAGTGAGATGATATTGATTATAGATGCTGATAACGAGTACTAATGCTGCTCCAAATAGGTCTAAATATTTAGATTGCACAAAGGAACGAACTGCTTTTTTTAGGTGAATCATTTTTAAGTTTTATCACAAAATTCTTATAAAGTTTTAACAAAAATAAGAAAATCGTGATGATTACCTAGTTTTCGGGCTCTAATTCTAAATCTTCTCCCATCAATTTCAGGGCGTCCATCGTTTTTTTTGCTTCATCTTCATCGATTATTCCGATAGCGGCACCTACGTGAACGAGAACATAATCGCCAACTTTGGCTTCTGGAACCAAAGCGAGATTTACCTCCTTTCTGATGCCTTCAAAATCTACACTTCCTATTCTAAAGACTTCGTCTAGCTGAGAAGTAATGTTTTCTAATTTTCCTGGAATGGCTAAACACATAATTTTCTTTGTTAAGTTGATGATTTGTAAAGTTGTAAAACTGTAAAAAATAATTCTTTCGAGATTTTACGATTTTACAATTTTGCTTCTTAAAAACTCATGCCAAGCTTCCATTCCTTCTCCTGAAGTAGCTGAAACTTCAAAAAATTGGATGTTTGGGTTTACTTTTTTGGTGTTTTCTTTCAGTTTTTCTACATCAAATTTTAAGTATGGTAATAAATCAATTTTATTAATGATACAGATATTAGAACTGTAAAACATGTCTGGATATTTCAACGGTTTGTCTTCGCCTTCTGTGGTAGAAATAATGACTACTCTTTGGTTTTCGCCTAAATCAAACATGGCAGGACAAACTAAGTTTCCTACATTTTCTATCATGAGGATAGAGTTTTGTTTAGGTTTCAGTTCTTTTAAAGATTTGGCAATCATTTCTGAATCTAGATGACAGCCTTTCCCTGTGTTGATTTGAAGAACAGGAACGTTTAATGCGTGTATTCTGGCTGCGTCATTGGTGGTTTGTTGGTCCCCTTCAATTACAGAAAATTCTATTTCGCCTTTTAAATCTGCGATGGTTTTTTCTAAAAGCGAAGTTTTCCCAGAACCAGGCGAAGAAACCAAATTCATTGCGAAAATATTTAAAGCTTCAAAAAATCCACGGTTTCTTTCTGCACCTAATTGATTTTGATGAAGAATATCTTTTTCTAGTTCTACGATATTTACATCATGATGATGGTGGTGACCATGATTGTGGTCGTGATGATGATGTTCGTGGTCATGATTATGTTCATGTCCATGTTCGTGATGGTGTTCATGACTGTGAGAGTGGTCTCCATGATGGTGTCCGTGGGAATGAGTATGATCATCGTGATGATGGTGAGTATGATGGTTTTCTCCCATTTTTGTTAAAGTAATTCCGTTTTCGTTGGAGCTACATCCGCAAGTTGAGCACATATGTTTAAGTTTTAGCTGATAATTAATTTTTTTATTTTCATTTCTTGTCCTGTAATAATTTCCTTAAAAGGACTTCCGCAGCGTTCACAGGAATCATAAATTTTAGAAATCTCGAATTCATGATTGCACTCTGCGCATCTGGCAAAACCATCTGGTTCTGTAATGTGAACTTTAGCATTTTCTAAAACACTATCCTTCATGCATTGTTCCCATGCAAATTCTAAAGAAGGAATTTCAATACCAGAAATTTTGCCAATTTCTAGGTAAATTTCTTCTACTTTTTTGCCTTTAATTTTCTCAACTTCTTGAGTGGCAGTTTTTAAAATAGAGGTTGCAATAGAAAGTTCGTGCATTTTTTTGTTAAATGATATGTAACAAATCTACACTTTTCTGATTAATTTTTTAAATGATTTTTATGTTTTTAATAGGACTTTTATATGATTTTAATCAGTAACAAAAGTGACATATATTTAATAAAGTCACTGTTTATTGGGGATTTCGTTTAAAATAAATTTGAAATAATTATAAATAACATAATGTTTTTCGTTTGTATTTCAAAAATTTTCTAATTTTAGAAGGATTAATAAAAAATAATATGGGGACTAAAACTTCAACCAATGAAACTTACCTTCAGAGTATTGAGAGACAAGGGTATTCTAGAAGAGATTTCATGAAATTTGTTGCCTTCATTGGCGCATACATGGGTATCGAAAGTTCAGCTCTTGGTCAAGTAGCCAAAGCATTAGCTACTACACCAAGATTACCTGTAATATGGGAACATTTCCAAGAATGTACCTGTTGCAGTGAGTCTTTTATCCGTTCAGACCATCCTATCGTGGCGGATATAATTCTTGATAAGATTTCATTAGATTACACTTTAACATTGATGGCGGCTAGTGGTCATCAAGCAGAAGCTGCGAAAAAATCTACCATGGAGAAGTATAAAGGGAAATATATTCTTTGTGTAGAAGGTTCTGTTCCATTAGGAGATGATGGTAATTATTGTGTAATTGCAGGAAGAACAGCTATAGATATTCTAAAAGAGTCTGCCAAAGACGCTGCTGCTATCATAGCATGGGGAAGCTGTGCAACTACAGGTTGTGTACAAGCCGCTAAACCTAATCCTACTGGTGCGGTTCCTATTAATAAAATTATTACAGATAAACCGATTATCAATGTTCCAGGTTGCCCGCCAATTGGTGAGGTAATGGCTGGAGTGATTGTACATTATGTAGCATTTGGTAAATTACCAGAATTAGATGCTGCAGGAAGACCAAAAGCTTTCTATTCTAAACGTGTTCACGATAGCTGCTACAGAAGACCTTATTTTGATGCAGGTCTTTTCGTAGAAAGTTTTGATGACGAAAATGCTAAAAAAGGATATTGTCTATATAAAGTAGGCTGTAAAGGACCATCTACTTATAATACCTGTGGTAATATGAAATGGAATGGTGGTATTTCTTACCCAATTCAGTCTGGTCACGGATGTCTAGGTTGTAGTGCAGATAAATTCTGGGATGCAGCAGATAGTTTCTATTCTAGAGATATATCTGCAATTGGCGGTTTCGCAGAGAGCAATGCTGATACTGTGGGTAAAGTTGCTCTTGGTGGCGTCCTTGCCGGAGCTGCAATACATGCCGTAGCTTCTAATATTTCTAAAAGAAAAGATTTAGAAAGAAGAATAAAAGAAGCAGAAGAAAGTGAAAAAAAATTAGCTAAAGACAAGATTTAAAAATTTAAAAAATGGCAAATAGAATAGTAGTAGATCCTATTACAAGGATTGAAGGTCACTTAAGAGCAGAGGTAGAAATCACAGACGGAACCATCAGAGACGCATTCCTTTCATCAGGGATGGTACGTGGTTTAGAAAATATTGTAAAAGGCAGAAACCCAAAAGATGTTTGGGCTTTTGTACAAAGAACTTGTGGAGTATGTACTACTACCCACGCTATTGCTTCTATTAGAGCAGTAGAAAACGCATTAGGAATTAATGTACCGCCTAATGCAGAAATGGTGAGAAATATAATGCTAGGTTCATTATATGTGCATGATCATATTGTACACTTCTATCACCTTCATGCATTTGATTGGGTAGATGTAGTCAATGGTTTAAGTGCAGACCCTGTAAAAACATCACAATTAGCACAGTCTATCTCTAATTGGCCAAAATCCTCACCAGGATATTTTGCTGATTTACAAAAACGTTTGAAAAAATTTGTAGACAGCGGACAGTTAGGAATCTTTGCAAACGGATATTGGGGACACCCAGCTATGAAACTTCCACCAGAAGCTAACTTAATGGCTACGGCTCACTACCTTGAAGCATTAGAATGGCAAAAAGAAATCGTGAAAATTCACGCCATCTTTGGAGGTAAAAACCCACACCCTAATTTCTTAGTAGGAGGTATGGCTTGCGCAATTAATGTAGATGATGCAAGTGGGATCAATGCAGAGAGATTAGCGCTCGTTCAGAAATTATTAATCCAAGGAAAAGAATTTGTAGAACAAGTTTATCTTCCAGATTTATTAACGATTGCTAGTTTCTACAAAGATTGGGGCGCAATTGGTGGTTTCCATAACTTTATGGCATTCGGTGACTTCCCTATGGCTGGTTACGGAAATAAAGACATGAGTACCTACAAATTCCCAGCAGGTGTAATTCTTAATAAAGATTTATCTAAAGTACATGATGTAGATTTAGAAGGTCTTAAAACAGTAGAAGAACATGTGAATAATTCTTGGTACGATTATACAGGTGATCCAAACGCTGGAAAACAACCATGGAGTGGAGAAACCAATATCAATTATACAGGTCCGAAACCTCCATATGAATTCTTAGATGTAGAAAATAAATACAGTTTTATCAAAACTCCTCGTTGGAAAGGTCAAGCGATGGAAGTAGGCCCATTAGCGAGAATGTTAGTTGGTTATGCTTCAGGAAGAGAAGATTTCAAAGAAGTCGTAGATTCTGCATTAACGAAATTAGATGTTCCTGCAGAAGCATTATTCTCTACTTTAGGTAGAACAGCAGCTAGAGGTTTAGAGACACAATTAGTAGCTCAGTGGAATTTAGAATTCTATGATAAATTAATTGAAAATATCAAAGGAGGTGATGAAAGAATGGCAAATATGGAGAAATGGGAAGTTTCTACATGGCCAGCCGAAGCCAAAGGTGTAGGTAGAGTAGAGGCTCCAAGAGGCGGATTAAGCCACTGGATTGTAATAAAAGAAGGTAAAACAGAAAATTACCAACAAATTGTACCTTCTACTTGGAATGCTTCACCACGTGATCCAAAAGGACAGCGTTCTCCTTACGAAAGCACTTTAATCAATACTCCAGTTGCAGACCCAGAACTTCCATTAGAAATCATTAGAACGATTCACTCTTTTGACCCTTGTATTGCTTGTGCAGTGCATTTGTATGACGAAAAAGGAAATATCATCAAAGAAATTAATGACGTTTCTGTTTGTACCGTTTAATCTAAAAATATTTTAAAATGGAAAACACAACTCAAATTCAAGAAGGAGTTCCTATTAAAACGGTCACCTTCAGACGAGCGTACATTTGGCAATTACCCGTTCGTTTTTTCCATTGGATTAATGGTTTTGCAATTACTTTTCTCATTATTACAGGGTTTTTAATCGCGAATCCTCCTGCAATTATGACTGCAAAAGAAGCGTCAGGACAATTTTGGATGGGACTAATCAGACAAGTACATTTCATAAGTGCTTATGCGATGGTTGCTGTAATGTTTATGAGAGTTTATTGGGCTTTTGTAGGAAACAGATTTGCCAATTGGAGACAGTTTGTGCCTTTTGATAAAAAAGGAAGAGAAAAAATGTGGCACGTAATCAAGTACGATATCTTTTTATTCAACGAAAAAGAATATAAATTTACCAATATTCCTATTGGTCATAATGCAGTTGCTGCAGCATCTTATTTGGTAATGTTCATTCTAGCGGTAGTAATGGTGTTTACCGGATTTGCATTGTATGCGCCAACTTCTACATGGTTTTTCCCTAAGTTTTTTGCTTGGGCTACCTCGTTGATTACTACAGATGAATTTTTAATCAGAAGAATTCACCATATTGTAATGTGGGCATTTATATTGTTCATTGCAGTACATTTTTACCTAGTCTTATTCCACGATTGGTTAGAAGGTCGTGGTGAATCTTCAGCAATGGTAAGTGGTTATAAATTCTGTCGTACCGAAAGATTCGAGGATTATAAAGAAGAGGAGAAACATTAATATTAAACTAAACCGAATTCCCTGAAATAATGATCATTTTCGGGGAATTTTTTGCCTCAAAAATTTAAAATTTTGAAAAATAATACAGAAACTTTCCAATATACCGTAGACGAATTTCATTCTGACGGAAATGACATTCTCATTTTGGGAATCGGGAATTATTTGATGGGAGACGAAGGAATTGGTGTTCAGTTTGTTAAAAATTTAGACACTTCTAGATTTCCAGAAGGTATCAGTTTTTTAGATGGAGGAACTGGCGGATTTTCACTTGTTCCCTACATCGAAAGTCATGAGCATGTGATTATTGTAGATGCTACTATGGACGGAAAAGAAGAAGGAACCATTACACTTCTCACTCCTAAATTTTCAGATGATTTCCCTGTTTCGTTGAGCGGTCATAATTTTGGATTAAAAGACATGGTAGATATCCTCACATTTATGGATAAAATGCCTAATATTTATCTTTTCACGGTTACCATTTCTAAAATGGAGCCTATGTATTTAGAGCTTTCACCAAAAGTAGCGGCTGCTATTCCAAAAGTAACCGAAATGGCTCTAGAATTAGTTCAAAAAATTAGAAATAATTAGAATTCCGCTGATTTTACAAAAGTTTATTTCAAATTGATAAAAAAATCTGCTTAATCGGCGCAATCAGCGAGAAATAATTTAATGATATCACACGAAATACATATTTCAGGGCGAGTTCAAGGAGTGGGTTTTCGTCCTTTTATTTTCAATTTGGCTGAAGAATTCGGACTAAAAGGCTACGTTTCGAATGACGAGTTGGGCGTAATTATTGTTTGCCAAGGTGAAAATTCTGAGGATTTTTTTAATGAGATTCATCATCGTAAACCGAAATCTTCTGAAATAATTTTTTCGGAAATCAAAGAAATTGAAACAGAAGAGATTTTTGATAATTTCTACATCAAACCTACCGAAAAAAACATTGTGGTAGATATTCCGTTAACACCCGATTTTGCAACTTGCGAATCTTGTGAAACCGAACTTTTTGATGAACATAACCCGCGTTATTTTTATCCTTTTACCACTTGTACACAGTGCGGACCGAGATATTCCATCACCAAAAAATTTCCTTTCGAAAGAGAAAATACAGCCATTGAAGTTTTCAAAATGTGCCCGAATTGCTTAGAAGAATACCAAAATCCAGAGGATGTAAGGTTTCATTCTCAAACCAATTCTTGTCCGAATTGTGGTATTCAAATTTGGTTAAAAGACAACCAAGGAAACGAATTTAAAGGTTCAAATAAAGAAATTTTCGAAAAATTAGCCGAAGAATTATCTCAAGGAAAAATCGTAGCACTCAAAAACACAGCAGGTTATCTATTAATGTGCGATGCCACCAATTCAGAAGCCGTTTCAGAGTTGAGAAAAAGAAAACGCAGACCTACGAAACCTTTCGCCGTTTTATTTTCTGGAATCTCAACAATGCAGGAATATTTAGAGGTGTCAGAACTGCAAATTCAGCATTTTAAATCCTATGAAAGTCCTATAATTGTTACTAAAATTAAGGAGGTAAAAGATTTGGCAATTGAAGAGATTTCACCGAATATGAATTCTGTTGGCGCGATGTTTGCCTATTCTGGCACGTTGAAATTGATTTCGAAAACTTTCGGAAAACCGCTCATCGCAACCAGTGGAAATTTCCATGGTTCGCCAATTTGCTCTACAACAGAAGAAGCTGAGCAAATTTTAGGAAAAATTGCAGATTATTTTTTACACAACACATTAGAAATTCAGCATCCTCAAGACGATTCTGTGATTAAATTTTCTCCAAAACATCACCAGAAAATTGTTTTTCGTCGTTCCAGAGGTTTTGCCCCAAATTATTTCTTTGCCGAAGAACTTTCGGAACTCAATAAAGAAAAAATCAAGATTCTGTGTTTAGGCGGAGATCTTAAAAATACTTTCGCCGTTGTTCCAAATAATCACGTTTACATTTCAGAATATATCGGCGATTTAGCCAATTTTGAAACCTACGAAAGATTTGAAAATACTGTAAAATCGTATCAAAAAATATTTAATTTTGAACCCAATTTAATTCTTTCCGATTTACATCCTAAATACGAAAACCAAAATATAATTTCAAAATTTTCAAAAAAAACTGCTCAATCTGCTCAATCAGCGAGAGTAGAAGAAATCCAACATCACAAAGCACATTTCGCTTCCATTTTAGGAGAAAAAAAACTCTGGAAAAGAGATAAAGTTTTGGGCATTATTTGGGACGGAATTGGCTTCGGGACTTCTACAGAAATTTGGGGCGGAGAATTTTTCCTTTTTGAAAATCAAAAAATGGAAAGAGTGGCACAACTCGAAAATTTTGCATGGATTTTAGGAGATAAAATGTCTAAAACGCCTAAAATTTCAGCATTATCTATTCTTTTTGACAATGATGAAAAGAGCCGCGAAGTGGCGACAATCAATAGCATTGGGCAAAGTCCAATGAGTAATGAAGCGGAGATTTGTGAAGCGCCGAAGGTGCGAAATCAAAATTATTTAAAACAATTTTTTGATGAAAATGAATGGAAAATCTACACCAATCTCATTGAAAAATCAGAAGTGAAAACTTCATCTATGGGAAGGTTTTTTGATGCGGTTGCTTTTGTTTTAGGTTATGAAAAACCTTTGTTTTTTGAGGGAGAATCTGCAATGTGGTTGGAGAAAATTTCGCAGGAAAAGTTTCCCACAGATTTCACAGATTTTCAAAGATTGAAAGATTATTTGAAAAATGATGAATTTGAAAATATCCCTACAAAAAAACTGTTTTCTAAAATTCTGGAAGAAAAAAAATCAGGAAAAAGCGCTGGAGAAATAGGACTGAATTTTCATTATACTTTAATTAAAGCGATTGAAAAAATAGCAGAAGGTTTTGCGGTGAAAGAACTCGCTTTTTCTGGTGGAGTATGGCAAAATGCTTTGTTGGTAGATTTGGCAATAGAATTTTTGGGAGATAAATTTGAGCTTCATTTCCACGAAAAACTTTCTCCGAATGATGAGAACATCAGTTTCGGGCAATTGAATTATTACTTAAACTTAAAATAATAAAATGAATACTGTCATTCTGAAAGAAATGAAATGTAGTGAAGAATCTAATGGTAAAAGATTCTTCATTTCGCTTTGCTGCATTCAGAATGACATTAAAAAAATCTAAAATTTAAAATAAATGGACATTTACGATTTATTAGGAAAAATAGACCACACCGAAGACGAGGATAAAGTATCTTATTCTGCAGGTGTAATTTTGGCGATGAGCCTTAGAGATATGGGTTTTGAAGAAGTAAAATATGAGGATTTCATTGATGGGATGAAAACTATTTTTGATAAGACTACTCCCAAAATCTCTCCCAAAAAAGCAATAGATATTTTCAACAATTATGTGTTGTTGCTTCGTGGCGAAATGTTGCAAAAAAATGCAGATGAAGGACAATTATTTTTAGAAAAAAACAGAGAAAATCCTAAAATCACAGAATTAGAAAGCGGTTTACAATACGAAATTTTAGTAGAAGGAAACGGAGAAATTCCAAAAATAACCGATGAGGTAGAAGTAGAATATGAAGGTTATTTGCTTGATAAGCAGGTTTTTGATTCTACGAAAGATATTGGTGCACAAGTTTTCAGAATTTCTGAAATGATTGAAGGCTGGAAAGAAGTGCTCACCAAAATGCAGGAAGGTTCTCGCTGGAGAGTTTATATTCCGCCACATTTAGCTTATGGCGAAAACGGAGCGCCTCCAATGATTCAACCGAATGCAACTTTGGTTTTTGTGATAGAATTGACTAAAATCATGTAAAATAATTTATTCACTATCTGGAATTTAATTATTTTAGTAACAATAATTTTTAAGAAAGTAACACGATGGCGCAAGTAAGATTTGGAGTGAGTTTAGACGAAGAAGTTTTGAAAGAATTAGATCAATTCGTTCTAGATAATCATTTGCCAAACCGTTCACAAGCGATTCGACACTTGGTAGAAAACCGAATTGTAGAAAAGAAATGGAAGGAAAATGATGTGGTTTCTGGTGCTATCGTGTTGCTTTTTGATCATCATAAAGGTGATGTAGGCGTAAAGATGAATGATATTCAGCATGAATTTTACAAAGAAATTCTTTCTGCTCAACATTTTCATCTAGACCATGATAATTGCTTAGAAATTATTGCAGTTAAAGGAAGCGCAAATCGTTTAACCGATTTAGCAAATAAATTAATTGGTTTAAAAGGGATTATTCATGGGAAATTGGTAACCAGTAAAATGATATAAACTAACCCTTTCAGAGTTTCAAACTCTGAAAGGGTTTTTAATTTATAAAAAGTAACACGAAAATATAAAAAAGTAATACGGTATGAGGTTAAAAATCTTTCTTTTTTTATTAATTTTAATTTCAATTAATGAATTTTTTGCACAAAATTTAAAAGGAATTTATGTTTTAATTGAAATTACAAAAAAGCCAATTTCATCAGTATTAATAAGTGATTTTAATGATGGTTTTCAAGAGGTTTCTGACGAAAATGGTTTTGTGAGTCTTCAAAATTTCAATTCGGAAAATCAAAAAATTTATGTTTCTGGAATTGGTTATGAGAAAGAAGAGTTTAACTTAGATTCCATTAAAAAAGAAAAAGATTTTGGCTACATTTTTCTCAACCCAAAAGTGGTAAGTATTGCGGAAGTTCAATTGAAAAATTCTGTAAGAAATAATATTTTTCAAACCATATCAGAATTAGATATTCATCTTCGTCCGATTAACAATTCGCAAGAAATTTTGCGTTCTGTTCCAGGGCTTTTCATCGGTCAACACGCTGGAGGCGGAAAAGCGGAGCAGCTTTTTATTCGTGGTTTTGATGTAGATCACGGAACGGATGTAAGCATTTCTGTGGACGGAATTCCCGTGAATATGGTTTCTCACGCTCACGGACAAGGTTATGCAGATTTGCATTTCGTGATTCCTGAATTTATTGATAAAGTAAATTTTGATAAAGGTCCTTATTTTGCGGAAAAAGGAAATTTTACCACCGCAGGTTTTGTAGATTTCAAAACCAAAGATTTTCTGGAAAATAATTTTGCCAAATTAGAAGTTGGGCAATTCAAAACGTACCGTGGTGTTTTGGGTTTAAACCTTTTGAAAAACAATAAAGAAATAAAAGACCAAAGCTTATTTTTAGCTACAGAAGCTTATTTTACAGATGGATATTTTGACAGCCCTCAAGATTTTAACCGTTTTAATGGAATGCTGAAATATCATGGAAAGTTGAATGATAATAATTTCTTAACCGCTTATTTATCTGGACTTTCCAGTAAATGGAACGCTTCGGGTCAAATACCTGATAGAGCGATAGAAGATGGAACAATTGGTTGGTTTGGTGCAATTGATGACAATGAAGGTGGCAAAACTTCTCGATATAATTTCACTGCCAACATGAAATCTTATCTCAATAATGGAGGAAAATTCACCAATCAGATTTTTTATTCTAAATATCAGTTTGAGTTGTATTCTAATTTTACATTTTTCTTAAATGACCCAATTAACGGCGACCAAATTCGCCAAAAAGAAGATAGAAATTTGTACGGTTTTAATTCTACTTACGAAAAATCTACAAAAATTTTTGGTCTGAAATCTGAAACGGTTGCAGGAATTCAATTGCGTTATGATGATGTAAATGATTTAGAACTTTCCAGAACCAAAGACAGAACCATCACTAAAGAAGCTTTAAAATTTGGTGACGTAAATGAAATGAATTTCGGTGCTTTTTGGAGTCAAAAAATTGCTTTAAATCAAAATTTTGATATTACGCCTTCTATCAGATTTGATTATTTTGATAATCAGTATAATGACAAACTTCTTCAGCAAAAACTAAAATCAAATTCCAATATTTTCAGTCCAAAATTAAGAATGAATTATCGTTTTAATGAAAATGTGCAATTGTATTCTTATTTTGGAAAAGGTTTCCACAGCAATGACACCAGAGTTGCAGTTGTAGAAAACGGTAAAAAAGTTTTGCCTCCTGCTTTAGGAGCAGATTTTGGTGGAGTTTTTAAAATTGGCAAAAAACTCATTCTTCAATCGGCGGTTTGGTATCTTTGGTTAGACCAAGAATTCGTTTATGTAGGCGATGAAGCGGTGGTAGAAGAAGGTGGGAAAACCGAAAGAATGGGAATTGACATCACTGCTCGCTACGAAATTTACCAAAATTGGTTTGCAGATTTTAATTTAAGTATAGCGAAACCAAGAAGTTTAAATTTTCCTGCTGATGAAAATTTCATTCCTCTAGCTCCAAAATTAGTAAGCACAGGAGGAATTACCTACAGAAAACAAATGGGTTTCAACGGAAGTTTGCGTTACCGATTGATGGGAGATAGACCTGCAAATGAAGATAATTCTGTGGTGGCAAAAGGATACTTTGTTTGGGATGGAACGGTAAATTATACCACTAAAAAATGGGAATTGGGAGTTTCTGTTCAGAACATTTTTAATGTGAAATGGAAAGAAACCCAATTTGATACAGAAAGTAGATTGTATAACGAAATTCAGCCTGTTTCAGAGATTCACTTTACGCCAGGAACTCCGTTTTTTGGTAAATTAAGTTACACTTATTTCTTTTAAAATTGATTATCTTTGAAAGACATTGAATGTGAAGTATTTAAATAAAAAAGTATGAAATTTCTCACAGAATACCGCAATCCAGAACTCGTAAAGTTTTATTTAAACGAAATCGAAAAAATTTTTACAAGACCTTGGAATATCATGGAAATTTGTGGCGGACAAACTCATTCTTTACTGAAAAACGGGTTATTAGAATTGCTTCCCGAAAAAGTGAGAATGATTCACGGTCCTGGTTGCCCAGTTTGCGTAACCCCGATTTCGTTGATTGATAAAGCGGTAGCTTTAATGGAAAAAGGAGCAGTTCTATGTTCTTTTGGAGATATGGTAAGAGTTCCAGGAAGTAAGAAATCATTGCTCCAAGCCAAAGCTGATGGTGGAGATTTAAGGATTCTGTATTCTCCGTTAGAAGCGGTGCAAATCGCAGAAAAAAATCCTGAAAAAGAAGTAGTTTTCTTTGCCGTAGGTTTTGAAACTACAGCTCCAAGTAATGCTTTAAGCGTGGTTCATGCCCAAAAATTAGGTCTTAAAAATTTCTCTCTTTTGGTTTCTCATGTTTTGGTTCCACCTGCAATGGAAGCCATTTTAGATGATGAATTTTGCAATATTGATGCGTTTTTAGGAGCAGGTCATGTTTGTACCATTATGGGAACTTCAGAATATTTTCCTTTGGCAGAAAAATATAAAATCCCGATTGTGATTTCTGGATTTGAACCTGCAGATTTGCTTCAAGCCATTTATCACGCTGTGTTGCAATTAGAAAAAGGCGAACATAAAGTAGAAAATTGCTACGAACGTTTGGTGAAAGACGAAGGAAATATTCCTGCTCAAAAAGTGGTCAACGGAATTTTTGAAATTGGAACTCAAGAATGGCGCGGAATTGGCGAAATTCCAAATTCTGGTTTAGTCATGAAAGAAAAGTACAAAGATTTTGATGCTTCTAAAAAATTTGACATTGAAAATTCAGAAAAAAAAGAAGAAAATCTTTGTATTGCTGGTGAAATCCTGAAAGGCATTAAAAAACCAGTGGAATGTCCGCATTTTGGGAAACTTTGTAATCCTGGGAATCCTTTAGGAGCACCAATGGTTTCTTCGGAAGGAGCTTGTGCAGCGTATTATCATTACAGTTAATAGAAGTGAGATTCAAGAAGTGAGATTTCAGATTTTTCTTTAAAAATTACATCTCATTTAATGATTATCTCATATCTAAAGTCTCATATCTCAAATCTTAAAAAATGTTTAAAATATTTCTTACCATCTATTCTGGCTTAGAGCATGCTTTTGAAGCCGACCATTTATTGGCGGTGAACACACTTGTTTCTCACCGCGAAAATCTGAAACAATCCATGAAAGATGGAATTTATTGGGGAATTGGTCATACCGCAACCATTTTTTTCATTGGGATTTTAATGATTGGATTTAAGTTTCAAATTGGGGAAGAAGTTTTTAAAAATTTTGAAGCAGGAGTAGGTGTTATGCTTATTATTTTGGGGCTTTATAGAGTTTTCAAACTTTATTTTCCGAAAGAACATACCCATACTCATAACACTTCTAGAGCAGCTTTCGGTGTGGGATTAATTCACGGTTTGGCTGGGAGTGGAGCATTAGTCGTTTTGGTGATTTCTCAGATGAAAACACCTTTAGAAGGGTTGATGTACATTCTTATTTTCGGGTTAGGCTCTATTTTCGGGATGTTTTTAGCGGCGTATTTGTTGTTGCAGCAAAGAGCTTCTGCTATTATCAACGGCATTTCCATTGTCCCAAATCCCATAAAATGTTTGAGTGGTGGCTCCCGTTGCAGAGTTATCGCCAGTTTCAATGTATTTGCCTGTTCCGAAGTAAACGAAATAACCACCTTGTGGGTGTTCACCAACTTCTGGACGAATCGTGATGGGTTGTGGAGTTGTGCCAAAGCGAGCAGTAAATAATGGCGTAGGATTTCCACTAGATCTGAAAGCAGAATCCCAATTGGCTGGGTCCCAGACGATCAGCTGGATCGGCGTGGGGTTGGCATTCGTTGCAAAGAAAAAGTTTCCAATTGCTAATGCTGTTGTAAATATGGGTGGGCAACTAGGTGGTGCTGTGGCCCCATTTGTTACGGGTTACTGTTGGATACTTTGGGTTGGGATTACGTATTCGGATTTATGGCGGCAGCTGCGCTAATGACATTCTTTGTGGTGATGACACTTTCAGAGCCATTAAAGTTGTCTGCTAAGTAGAATATTTAAATAGATTGGTTGGAGTTTTTACTAAAAAATCCGATCTTGGTCGTGGTGTGAGAAATTGCTGCGGGGTTGTTTTATTGTATTGCCTGATAAGGTTGGAAATTTAATTTCCGAATATGATGTTTGTTGTTTTTGTGATTATTTTTCAAATATTAAGTGTTATATTAATTTGCTTATATGAGCAATATTTGCAAAATAACTACTTAGTTGCCGTTTGCACTTCTGATATGCCGTCTAGATGTTATAAAAGCATCATGCCTGTCACTTTGTTTATCGGAATGCTCATTTAATTGTAGTTATTAACAATTGACTACATTTCGGTTGTTTGCACAGGGTTTATCGTGACTGGGAAAC
>OGVG01000041.1_pt1 | contig 17047 bp, 22 predicted proteins | sample 1575691 | NCBI WGS metagenome assembly OGVG01 (sample SAMN07581545, study PRJEB24739) | freshwater metagenome | reverse complement strand
TCCTACCCGATTTTCAACGGCCTTGATGGTCGTCCATTGGAGGGTGGGTTCGTTTATGTCGGTCAGGCTAACCTTGACCCGATCACGAACCCAATCCAGATCTATTGGGACCCGGAACTCACGATCCCGGCTGAACAGCCTATCCGGTTGATCGCCGGGTATCCGACACGGAACGGAACCCCTGCTGTCGCGTACGCGGCAGTGGACCACAGCATTCGGGTTCTCGACAAGAATGGCGGTCTGGTGTATTCTTCGCCGTTCATCCGAAATCGTTATCCGGCGTCGATCATCGGCGGGATCGACGCGAGTCGGGTGGCGTTCAAGCAGGCTGGTACTGGTGCGGTTGATCGCACGGCATCTGAAAAGCTGCGCGAGTTCGTGAGCGTCAAGGACTTCGGCGCGGTGGGCGATGGGGTTACTGATGACACCTTAGCATTCCAAGCGGCGGCGGCTTATTTTGGCTCTGGCGGCGTGCTGGCATCAGCAAACGGTGGCGTGCTGTTTGTGCCGAAGGGGCTATACAAGATCACCGGGCAGACGCTGTTCCAGCAAACTGGTGTGCGGGTCATTGGTGAGGGGCAGGAAGCGACAAAAATAGTCGTGGCCGCAAACCTGGGCGACGCAGCGGTTTTCAAGTTTGACCAAACCCGAACTGATTACAGCATGGTAGGCATAGGCGTTGAAAACTTGCGTATCAACATGGACGGCTTCACTGGACACGGTGTTCAGATGCTTAAAGCATACGACGGCGTGGCTCTGCGAAATCTTTACATCGATAACGTTGCAGACACATTCAACGGATTCCGTATTGAGCCTGATCCCGGCGTCACCTCAGACACTATTTCACAGACACTGCTGTTAGAAAACTGCATAGCCATTCACAAAAACGCCACCGCTACCACGCCTCTGTTTTTTATTTCTAATCTTCAAGAGGCCGTCCTAACGGGGTGCAAAGCCTTCGGCACCTATGAATCCAAAGGCAAAGCGGCGTGCTACCCGTTTGAGTTTGTGGACTGCCGGGGGATCGCGCTCAATGGTTGCTCATCTGCATTTGCTTCTAAGCATGGCGTCAAGATCACGGTTTCCACTCGGCCCAGCACCGGCATTCTGATCGCAAACCACACCTTTGAAACCATCGACGGAGCGGTGCGAGCAGACGGCCTTGCGGGTATCGGGGATGTCATCGACCTGAGCGTAATCAACCCGCGCACTGGGGGTAGCGTGGCAAACGCATCTGGTGCATTTGACCTGAACCGAGTTATTCGTTCGAGCATTGATGCTGGATCGTTGACCGTCAACATTGATGCCAACAGCATTGCCAACATCGTCCTGTCTGAGGATTCCGCCCAAGTCACAAACGCGGGGAGTGCCACGACGATTTTAGGCGCAGCAAGCCAAGCGGACACGCTGTACAAGATCATCGCTGGGGGACTTCGCGTATCTAGTGCCGGAACAAAGCACATAGAAACCTCCAACGTGGCGGCACAGCTTTACTCAAGTGGTGCAATTTCAGTTCAGGCGGATTACCCATTTGGTGCTTCACAAGTAGGCGTTCTGCTGGCTGTCAATCGCACTGGCACCGTAACGCTGTCAAGGGTTGAGATTGGCCCTGCCGATTCAGGGGGCGTCGGGTTTCGGGTGCTGCGTGTTGCAAACTAAATTGTTCAGCAAACTATTTAGCCACAGCGGCTGTAACGGTGGCTGCTGCGATGAAACTAGCCCTTCGCAAAACCGATTCGCCTACCTTCTTTGGCTGAACCATGAACGACTTTCAGCATTCTATTTCCCATCAACTTTCTGATGAGCAGATCGAACTCATAGCAGAGAAAGCAGCCCAAAAGGCTGTGGCGAAGCTCACTGAGGAATTCTACAAGCAAGTAGGGCGATCTGTGGTGGACAAATTCTTGATCGTCCTCGGTGCCGCGACTCTCGCTGGCGTTATTTGGTTCAAACAGCTGAAAGGCGGATAATGTACAAACTCGGTAGCCGGTCGAAGCAGCGTCTCGAAGGGGTACATCCGGATCTGGTCCGGGTGGTGGAACGGGCGATTGAAATGTCCACCGTAGATTTCACGGTGCTTGAAGGAGTTCGAACACCGGAACGCCAGCGGACCCTCGTTGAGTCTGGAGCCAGTCAGACGATGAACAGCCGCCACATTACCGGCCACGCCGTGGATCTGGGGGCGTGGGTTGACGGACAAGTCGATTGGTCTTGGCCGCTCTACTATAAGATCGCTGCAGCAATGAAGACTGCTGCCAAAGAACTTGGTATCCCGATCATCTGGGGCGGTGATTGGCGCAACTTTAAAGACGGCCCCCACTTCGAACTCGACAGAAAGGTATACCCATCATGGACCCGATAATCGGCGGCGGACTTCTCAATCTCGGATCGAGACTCATCGATAAATTGTTTCCGGACCCGGCTGAAAAGGCAAAAGCTCAGATGGAGCTTATCCGCCTGCAGCAATCTGGCGAACTCGAAGAAATGAAGACCGCGCTGTCGGCGATCATTGCGGAGGCGAATTCTGCCGACCCCTGGACGAGTCGCGCCCGACCATCGTTCCTATATGTGGTTTACGTGCTGCTGCTCTGGTCGATCCCGATGGGCGTCTTGTCCATCTTTCGGCCCGAAGCAGCAGCGGCATTTACAGTCGGGTTCAAAGCGTGGCTGTCGGCCATCCCCGAAGAGATTCTCACTCTATTTGGGGTGGTCATGACCGGATATGTGGTCGGCCGTAGCTGGGAAAAGGTACGCGGGGCATCCCGTTAATTCTGATCTTCAGTCTGGTGCTTCGGGAATTTGATCGAATTCTTTGCGGCTGTGATGGCTGGCCACAGGTGATCGACGGATTCCCGATGCAGATCATATGCGTACAATGACCCTTGCCATCCTCGTGAGGGTCGGGTCTTCTTGAATCCGATTGATTCTAATACGCGGCGGATTCGGATCACGTCAGCGCCCGACTGGCGAGCGGGGTCCAAACCAATCACCACACTCAAGATAATGCTGAATGCGGCGGCGCGTACGACGAAATTGCCGGTTTTTTCGCCAGATTTATATTCATCGACCACCGAGAACACTTCCACAAACATATCGGGGTCGGTCAGGGCGTTTCGGACACGCGGATACCATGGTTCGGCGTCCTCCACGGTGACCTGTCGCTCGTGTTGCTCCTGCGCGGCCAGTTCTTGTGGGACAGAATACCAATCTTCACCATCCTCGTACGCTTCGACGGCCTCGGCCCAGAGTTGATCGACGTCCTGCTCCAGGCCTTTCATATTGATCGGACCAGTAGCGGCAACCACGACAGGCCAGAATCGGCGAGCGCCGGTAGCGTCTGCGATGTAACTGCCACCCATTTCGTTCGTGGTGCCACCGAAAATACATGTCCGGGGGTACGTCTTCACGTCACGTTCATAAGCTAGCCGCACATCGTCATTGGTCTTGGTCAGCATCGATTTCAGTGCCTCAATTTCGGCTCGACGCATCGTAGCGAGTTCTGACATTTCAACGATCATCTTACCACTGATAACGCCGACGAAATCCTTTTCAGCGCCGTGACCAACAATCGACCCGGAATACTCGGTATAGAACGCCCCCCCGAGCACCCGCATGGCGCGCGATTTACCGACGCCCTGACGACCCTCGAAAATGATCATATGGTCGGCCTGACAGCCGGGGTCCATCGCACGGGCGACACCAGAAATCAGCCATTTGCGACCAACTGCTCGTGTGTATTCATCGTCCTTAGTGGCCATATAATCCGGCAACCAAGTGTCGAGTCGTTTGATACCGTCCCACTTCTTAGACTTGAGGTACGCCTTTAACGGGTTCACACGGTAGTTCTCGGCTAGATATCGGATGACTTGGCTGGTGTGAACTTGCTTGACCCATGAGTCACCCTGCGAATGATATTTCACCATCAGCGCGATCTCATCAGCGTCTCCGTGCTTCGGGGCCGTCACATCACCGACAGTGCCGACCCGGATACGATGGTCGTACTCAGCGATCCAATACATCGGTACATCGCCAGCTTCCTGCATAGCGCGGGTTCGGTTGATCAGACCAACAATGTTACCTTTCTCGTTGTTTTCACCGATCGTGTCTTTCAGAAATCGGCGGCGCTCTTCCTTCAGAAATCCCTCAAGTGCGTGGACCCGTGCACGCGAACATGTTTTCTGCAGCTTCTTGATGATGTTGGGCAGCTGCTTCCCGGTAGCCGCAGCCGATTGCAGGAGTTCTTGTTCGGGTGTCTCGGAGCTACCCTCACACCATTCCTTGAGCCTAATATAAATCGTGTCGGGGTCTTTGTAATTCGGGTCGATTTTCTCGCGGAACTCTTTCCATCGGTATGACGAACATGAATTATGTAGGCATCGGTACACCGGGCGGTTGTTCACCAAACCCACCATCGGCTTTTGATGATTGTGGTCGAACGGACACGATGCGATGAGCCATTTCTGGCCTTCGTTACCGAACATCGGGTGCGGACCACTGACGATGGTTTGACCGCGATCAGAAAGCCATTTGGACATGTCGGAGATATATTCACCGGTCATGTCCTTGTATTCTTCACTCTTAGCATCACGAAGCGCTCTGGCAATTGACTCAATCTGCCCACGCGTCACGATTCCTATTTCAGTTGGGACCTTTTCAAGCTTGGCTACCCGGTGCGGTCGCTCATCGGTGGACGACCCCTTCGCGCTGATCGTGCCGTACACCTTCCAAATACGGGAAGCATTGTGCACCACCGGGTCCACTGTCACCTTATCATCGGTGAAAATGGATGACAGCATCTTGGTGGCGAACTCGAAGTCGATTTTTGTTGCGTCGTCGTTCGGCTCATCGACACGATACATCAAGTGCCAACCATTGCCGCTACTGGCGTGGATCGGTTCCGGCCATCCGATACTGCTAAGCCATTCGGCGGTCCGGTCGGCCATGTCGCGGGCCAGTTCAACTTCTCCGTCAGTCGATGAAATGCCTGTGGGGCGGACGGGATCAAAGTCAAGTAAGAACCATCGGCGGCGATCGATTTCGGCGTCAGTTGTCGTGACCTGACTGATGCCGATTACGTTTTCCATACGAGCAAGCAACGATGGCTTGACCGGATTCACGGTAACGTAGATGCCTTGATGTTTGCCATTCTCTCGTGCCAGAGCGAGTGCAGCTTTCGCGGTATCATTGAAGTATCCGCTCAACGTACCGGCTCGGGTCTTAGGGATGCGAACTTCGAATACCGCACCCGGCTCGTGGATCAAATCTAGTGCGTTTTTGATGAGCACAGACGGTCGTGCACCACCATATGCTTCTTTAATGTCCATTTCTGTCCCTCTTGGTCAATGACTGAAGCGATTCCGTCAGACCATATATTAAATTGCTGTCATCGTACACCGATGTGGCATGAGAAATCAGGTCGCGTTCGGAAACTTCACCAGCAAGTTCGTTATGTTTCGTACCGGACACCAGATAGTATCGGTTAGCGGACCCACAAATCTTGATGAGAAAATGGCACGGCACACGCCGCGCATACTTGATCATCCACTGGTGCTGCGACGATTCCACCTTGAATACTAATTGACTATCTATATGTGATCGAGCGGGTGCGGCTTTAAGCTCAAGCCATCCCGTTTCGTGTCCCGGCGCGACCATCACATACGACATGTCGGGCACGCCGGGGTTGAGGTGGTTCTCAACATGGATAGCCGCATACCAACGGCCACCCATTCTCTCGATCAGATCCTTACGGAAATCGAGTTCACGCTTGTTCATTGCATCGTGTAGATCGTGATTTTTTCGGCCACGTGGTCGTACACGTTAGACGGCCAGCTAGCTCTCGCCGATAATAGTTTCATGTCCAACTGTTTGCGCAGACCTTCAGTGGCAAAAATCGCGACACGATCGACACCGTACCGTTCGATGAAACGGATACCATCGGCCAAATCACAGAGCTTGATCATCAGTGCCATATCATCGGTGACTTCACACCGGAACTCGAACGGCATTAGCTTTTCTTCTAGTTCATTGACACCAGAAATACATTTTTTACTGTGCGTCGGGATATCACCGATGAACACTTCCGGCAAATCATGAACGAGTGCCGGTAGCAGGATACCTGCAGCCGAACCGAAGTATCCTGCCGGGGCAGATACCGCGATATGGTAGGCCAGCAGCGCGACATTCGCCGAATGCTCCGCGATGGACTGCGTGCGGGTAGTGTCGATCATGTGCCACCGTTTGATGGATTGGAACCGGGTAACAGCTTCCAGACCAATCGCAACATCCGGATCCACCCGGAACATTTCATCGAATTCAAGATTGTTTGACATGGCTCATTGTCCCATCGGGTTTGATAATCCAAGTGCGGCGGCGATTGATTTCCAGCTTCACCATTACTGCCGTAGTGATGTTGACGTTTTTACGGCGGGCATAATCCATCAACATGATGAACAAATCAGCGATTTCAAGCGAATCGCTTGGCTCATCCACCAATTCACCGAGTTCCTTGTACATTTTGAGAAACATCGATGCGTCGGTGCGGTTAGGGAATGTTTCTTCAGCCCACCGGTAGACCTCCTCGACAAGCATCCCTACGGGCATATCAAGAAGGTCTGACGAGTCGGCCTCAAACATATCGATCGTCAGACCGTCACTTTTCATTACCGCAGTTCCTTCACGTCCTTGTCGTCGGGACCAAACCCGGCCCACATGACGATACCATTGTTCGGGTTCATCATCGTCGGGGTTTCAACAAGACGAACGATATTTTGCAGTTCTTTCTCACTCACATAGTTGGCGAAATTGAGAAAGAAACGTGTATTCCAGTATCCACCACAATGCAACAGTGCTTCCTGCTGTTGTTGATGACTGAATGAGAAGATCCGGCGCGGCAGCTTCGTTACGGTCGTCAGTTCGGCGCTCAGCCCGATGTCCTTCCAGTCGAGTTCAACTTGGTCCGGGTAATGGGGGCCAGATGACCCGTCACGGTTATTCACGCGAATCGGCATGGTTCGCATGGTCCCGACCACATTAATATACGTAGCCCAGCGGAAAGGAATCCCACAATCGGCAGCGACCTGCCACGGGGTAACATCACGTGAAGTGGTATAGGGGTATTGGCCGTGGTACATCGATAGTGAAAAACCCTGTGCACCTTCGATGATCACCGATTCGGCGGCGAGGAGAGCGGCACGGTACTCGTCCAGAGTGGCGATCATACCATGCAGCGGGTCGTCTGTCGATACCCGGCGAGCCATGATGTTCGGATTTTCGACATTGCGGCGGATTCGCTCAATGTACGCTTCGCCGACGCCCTTCGCGGTGGAACCCATCTTGGTGCGACCATCGCTCAGTTCAAATTCGGCGTGATAATCTTCCACCACTGCCGCAAATGGATGGATGAGAACGCGCTTCCCGACCAGATATTCGGCGTAGCGCTCGACTTCTCCACGCAGCGTGTCGAGATGAATGGCCGCGCCCGGACCGATCAGGATGTTTTTCACTGTGGGGCTGGTGATGGCGGTCGGTAATTGCTGAGTCATCACGTGAATGCTACGTGATTCATCGATGTAAGTATGTCCAGCATTAGTGGCGAAAGCGCAGATGGCGGTGTCGTAGGGCGTGCGCTTGGCCAGCCACCCGGCGATCAGACCTTTGCCGGTCGAACCGTACTGCATGTCGAGGACCATATCGATTTTGTGAGGCATGATGATTTCCTTTCAGTTTTTACTTGCTTCGTACCAATTCACACCATAATCCGCGCTGGCGACGATGGGGACCCGCATTTGAATCGGAGCATCATCGGCTTGGAAATAGGTGTACCACTTGACGATCTCATCCCTCACCTTGTCGTCGGGGGGCATCGACACGCCAATTTCGTCGTGCACAGACAACATAAGCCGTGCAGGCAACTTCTGTTCCCGGATGGCGCGGTCCACCATCACGAGTCCGTATTTATGTAGATCAGCCGCGTATGCTTGATAGAGCAGCCCAGCGGCCTTATGGGCACCCATACCCTTCGGAAAACGTAGACGACGACCGATCTGGGTGCGGACGTAACCTGTCTCCTTCGCGACATTCTCGGCCCGCTTCATAAATTCTTTTACTGCGGGCAGCTTCTTATGATACAACTCAAAAATCTCGGTGGCTTCCGGACCGGGGATATATTGCATCTTACCTTTATACTCCCGGATCTGGTACGGCATCCCCATCATGAAGGCCAGTTTACCCTGACCGGCCCCGAACGACAGCCCGAGATTAACCTGCTTGGTGTTCGGGGCACCCGCATATGGCGGATTGCGCGGAATTCCGGTCATGTCCGATACGACTTGATGGTAATCCAAGTGGGGGTTTTCTATGTAAGCTGCCAATACTTCCGGGTCGTTTTGAAGATGCGCTCCACAACGGAAGTCGACTTGGCTGTAGTCGGCACAGAGCCAGTCTTCTCCATGGTCCGGCAAGAACATCGCTCGCAAGATTGCGGCGTTTTCTTTGTCGCGTTTTGTAATCTGTTGTAGGGCTGGGTCTGTTGATGACAGTCGGCCAGTGACTGTACCTGCGTCGGCGTCATTTCTTGTTTGGTTGAAGGTGGTGTGCACATATCCGTCATCATCAGCGCTTCCGATCACGTGACCCCGAATGAACGTGTCACGCAACTTGATGGTCTTCCGCAGGTCCATGATCTTCTTGGCCAACGGATGTTTGATTTCACGCATGACGTTCTGATCGAGCGAAGGACCCTTGCCGCCCTTGGTCGGGCCAACTAAGGTTCCGTCAATGAGACGCCATTGGAATTTATTGACAGGCTCCGGCTTGAAAAAATCGCGGATCTGCGGGGTCGAGTTCACATTGAACGGACGACCAGCAATTTCATCAACTTCGCGCTGCAATGCCTGCTCTTTATCGTCCAGTGCCGGTATGGCGGCATGTGCGGCTTCGAGGTTGACCCGGACTCCCCCCCACGACATGTCGGCGAGGACCGGGAGCAGACCCATTTCCAATTCACAGACGCCCATGAGGTTCTGCCGAACAATCTCGCGGGTCTGTTTCTCATAAATCATCAGGGTGTCGGCGGCGTCGGACGCGCCATATTCTTGTGCCAGTTCAAACGGCACCTCTTGGAACCGGCGCAAGACTTCTTTCGCATCACCCCATCCGAGCGCGGACCTGATTTTTTCGAGGATTTCTGATTTTTTGGAGTCAATGTCGTTTGCAATGGCGACCGCCTCAAGCCCATAACTCAGACGGTGCTCATTGATAAGGCATTCGTTGACCATGGTGCACCACCATTCAACGGACCTTGGATCAATCCCAAGAACTCTGGTACATTGGTATTCGAATTGGGCATTATGGGCGGCAACACGGCGGCCCGGAAGAACATCGGCCAGCCACTGAACCGCCTGTGGAGTCTGTCGGATGTCCCAATACCACGACTGGCGACCGTTATCGACCGACATTGAAAATCCGATCACCCGAAAATCCAGGTGCCAATATTTGAGTCCGGTCGTCTCATAATCGAGGCCGATAGTCTCACCTTTGGGAATTCTTGGAAACATGCTATTGTCTATTTAAAAAAGCCCCCGCACGGGGCGGGGGCAAACCCTCTTAGTGGCAACTGCTGAGGGGAGGGAGACAAGGGTCAGATGTCGCCGCGAGTGGCTTCGGTGTTGGTGTCCGAGCCATCGGCTTCGAACACTGTCTCATGTGCGACACGGAAATCCTGGGTCTTCAGGACGTCGTACATCTTCTCGGCTTCGCGGTACACACGTTCCGGCGTGAAACCAGCGGGCTGGACGACGAAGTTGAAGAACTTTTGGCCCTTCTTGTTCTCGTCACGGAAGGTGGACAGCTTGTAGACGCGGCTGAAACGGTCGCCCCCGGCGATCTGAATCATGGCGTTCCACTTGCGCGACACCTTGGCCTTGGTCTTGGCCATCGAAATCACGATCTGCTCGATGGAACCATCTTCGAGGATGCGTAGACCGTATTGAACGGGGGTATCGACGATTTCGATGTGTTCCGGGTTCTCACCTTCGGAGACAGCCTGTGCCTTACGGTCTTCGGCATCCTTCTGGTTGTTGAACGACTCGAAGAAGCCACCGCCTTGGTCCTGATCTTTCCAGACCAGATATTCCATGCGGTAGTACACCGGCACAAAGTACGCGAACTCGCCGATCACGTCCTGCGTCACGGAGTTGAACAGGTAGCCCTCGCGAGCATCTTCGTTCACTTCCTTGATGGGAGACAGAGCCTGCACGATTTCGAGTCGAGGCAGAACGATATCGGAGGATTTGACCTCCTCGGAACCACGGTTGGTACCTTGGCTCATGTACGCCGGGAGTTCTTGTGCGAACACCATTGCGTTTTCCTGCTTCACAGCGACTTCAGTTTTCTTGGTAGCCATTTTCAATTTTCCTTCAGAGGCGGTTTAGAAATCCGTCCGGTGTGCCTCAATCCACGTGGACGAATGTGGGCGGGGTCGAGTTCGCTTCTCTGCTTGCTTGTGGGGTGTTTTCCCCCGACCCCAAAATCATGCTTTGACGATCGACGCCCGAACGAACGGCGTGATGTTGAAAATGTCGTCCGGAATCTCGCCGCCCTCGGCGATCATACGGCGGAACAGGGCTTTCAGGCTGGATGCGTTGTACGTCTCGGTGATCATGCCTTCGTAACCACAATCACGCAGCCACATCATCGCTTTGTCCTTCTGACCCTCACGTGTGGACGCGTAAATATCAGGAGCCAATTGAACCCGCCCTAGACCCTCGATGGTCACGTTGCGGAGTTCCATCGACTCCATCAGTTCCGGAATCTTCTTGGTGCGGATCACATCAAGCTCTTTGTTGATCGCGGTGACCTGCGATTCGAGGTCGTCCTTCTTGGCCTGCAGTTCCTTCATCCGGACGCAGTGGGCACGCAGTTCATCCATGCTCATCGTACTATCTCCTATTAAAACTCAGAAAACACCGTGCCATCGAAATTGACAACACGGTAACGACCTTCCTCACGACGCCACACGAGGAATCGGGGAACTTTGTCAGCGAGGCCCAGCACCCAGCCAATAGCGAAAATCGCAGTCGGCTGGCCAGTGGTCACGATGTAGTCCGAGAATTCGTCGTACTCCTTCGCGAACCGCTTGGCGTCCTCATTCCACATATCCTGCACAGCGGATTTACCGTACAGGGGCATGTCGTGGTGGGTGATGAACTCGATTTCGCCAAATTCCATGGCGGGCGAGTAATCCATGACAATCGGGCCAGTGTCGCCACGGATGACCTGCTCTTTAACGATCCAAACCTTGCTCATATCAATCCTATGTCCTATAGAGTGCCTCTATTGTACCACAGCCCGTGCCACCCGTCTAGTCCCGTACGATGAGATCCTCGATCTTACCGCCATCGCGGATCTTGGTGGTCACGAACGTCTCGATGTCCATCTTGTTGCGGATGGACTCGACGATGACTTCATCAACCGTCTTCTCGGCGATCATGTCGATGACCACGACGCTGTTTTTCTGCCCGATCCGGTGCGACCGATCCTCGGACTGTGCTCGATCAATATATGCGTTCGTGCCTGAATAGTAAACCATAGCGTCATTCTCACCGGAAATCAAGGTCAGACCCAAACCAGCCGCAGCCGGGTTTCCAACGAAGAATCGCATAGACGAATCGTTACAGTACCGGTCTTCGATGCGTGAACGGTCGTCCATCGACGCGCCACCATAATAACACTCAACCTGCTCTTTGCCGTACTCTTTCACCAGCCGGTCCCGGATCGCTTCGATTTCGTGAACGAACGTTGTCCAGATGATGAACTTCGTCCCGACGTAGTTATCGCTGATAAGTTCAAACAACCCGTCCATCTTCGGGTTTTTATCGAGCGGGATCAGTTCAGTTGTGACGACCTCCACCGGCTGGCCATCGACCTCGCGAATTTCGATTTTGCCTTTGGGTAGCCACCCCCCGATGATCTGGCGGGCACGAAGCACCTTTTCAAGCACGTTGTCGACCTTGATGTACGGAGCGTCCGGATCTGGTGACCCGCCTTTTGCTACGATCTTGAGCAGTTTTTTCTGTTCCGGCGTGATTTCCACATAACGCTCAGATGGGACTTTCGGTGGGAGGTTAAGTACTTCTTTTCCGACCACCGTGGTATATGGCGTCAGGAGGCCCATCAATTCATCTACGTTCTGGTAGCCAATCGTTTGCTTTCCCTCATAGCCACCACGAATGATGTATCGTGTTTTGAATGACCAGTAATCACCCATACCGATGATGTTCGGGTCCAAGAATTCGTACTGGCTCCACAGATCCTCGATACCAATGGCAATCGGGGTTCCGTTGAGGATCAGTCGGTATTCGGATACCCGCCCAATCTCGATGGTCCGTTCAGTGCGTTTAGCATCGGGATTCTTGATCCGGCTGCTCTCGTCACAGATCGTGAAGACACGCTTTCCGGTCGAATAGAACCGGCAGACTGAATCATACAGAGCGCCAGATACCCCCAGACCCTCGACCGATACGGCCAGCACCTGCAGGCGGTCGGTCGGGCGGTCCCGGCAGTACTCCTCATACCATGCGGCACGGGTATCGTGCACCCGGTAGTCGTATGGGCGGGTAGCATACTTCGCGAATTCTTTGCGCCACACAGAACGGAGCGTGGACGGGCAAATAATGACAACAGCATCAATCTCACCAGCGATCCAGCGGGCGAAAGCTAGGTGGATGGCGGCGAACGTCTTGCCAGTGCCCATCTTGGCGAACCATGCCGATGCCTTGAGCCCCCATGACCCGTCCAACATCAACTTTTGATGACCCATAGGTTCGTACCCAGTCTCGGACTTCGTGAAGTCATAGACGTGGGCGGGGAACGGTACTTTTTTCGGCGCTTGAGTCAGTTTCTCGAAGTCCGCACACGCAGCCTGTGCGGCGGCATTGATTTCAGTGTCGTATTTACGGCTGACCTCATGCAATTCGGTGATGTTTCCCTTCACCAGAGGCATGCGCCACGTTTTGGTCTTCGGGTCGAATCGTCGTGACGGGAAAGCACGCGCCACGTCAGCCAAGTAATATGGTACGCTCATCACGAGGCGTTTGGTTTTGGGGTCGAACCCAACTTTAATCTTACTCATCGGTCAGAACTTTCCCAATGGCTCATACTTAAGCCCTTGATGTTTGGGTTAGGTTGATTAGGTGATATGTGGCAGCCGTGCGTCAAAATTTCCGCTCCGCTTCCATGCGGCGCAGTGCCTGCAATGGCGTTTCGCCCGGCTTCATTTCGTAGCCGCAGCCAAGGCATCCGCCCTTCCATGTGCCTGTGCGCTCTCCGACTTCCGCGTTGAACTCAACGTCGATTGATTGGATCACGCGCCGGAACGGAATCCACCATCGTGTCCATGTCCGCTGTTCCACCTTGATGGTCGCTGTTCGGTGCTGCACCTCGCCCGAACGAAGCGTGTAGGTGTAGGGGTGTGTCTCAGGCTCGGAAAGAACCTCGTGCTTGCGATGTTTCCAACTCCACGGCATGTAGAGCGTGATTCGTGGGTCGGTGCGCTTGCCTTCGGCCTTCCCGTACCTGATCCACAGCAGATCTTCATAAAAGTGAAATCCGTAGGTTGGCCCTGAGCACTGGAACTCGTCAGGGACAACCTTTGACCACGGAAATGAGAAGCTGATTTTCCCGAAACCGAGTCCGAACCGCATCCACGCGCGGCGCTGTTCATGCCAGTCGGACGGGAACTCAATCTCCGCCTGCAAACCACTGACACCAAGCGATGCCCATGCAACCTCTCCAGATTGACCAAACACCCGAAGCAGTGGCCTCCGGCTTTCGCACTCAACTTTGAACCTCATGGTTTCCTTTCTGTCGGCAGCGCCGAACTCTTAAATCGAATCCGACGCCTTGCGGCGCGGTTCATCGGCGGTGTTAATTATTCTTCCCCTTCTGCTGCATTTCCCAATCGACCACCACAGACAGGGGCCACTTGCCATTGATCGGCCGTGGCGCTGAGCCAGCTTTGACGCGACGGTCCAGCGTGGCCACGAACTCGCGCAGGCTGCGCACCTCGCGCAGGATGGTTTCGGCTTCGCTCATTACTTCGCTCCTTTGAGTGCGCGGATGGTGGCTGCACACTTCAATGCGTTTTGCTCCGGCCCGAGCATGCTTGCGTTCTGGTGCGTGTAAGCGACTCCATCGCACACATTCGCAGCCTCTTCCAGCACCAGGGCGGCGAAGCGTTCAAGACGCTTTTCGTCTTCACAGCCTTGAATCATTGATAAGGACAGTTCAGACCAGCCCGCCTGTTTTGCCAGTTCAATGATGTTCATGATTGGCCTTTCTGCATGGCTGCTAGATCGCTCTTTGTTGTTTGTCTTACTGCAACGGCGTCTCCTCGCCAAACTGCCCAAGCGTCCTTTATTCGTACTTTCCACCAGACATGCTTCATAAGCGGCAAAGACGGTTCCCAATGCTTGCCATCTGGCGATGCTTGGCACGGATTTTCTAGTAAGGCTTTTACGGTAATCATTGCTGGCCTTTCTGCATGGCTGCGCCTTCGCTACTCATGTGGTCTATGGTGTCGTCTAAAAGCTCCATGCTCGGCAGCATTGATCCGAGCTTTGTTTGGTCTTTTGGGCGGACGACAACGCCTAAAATGTTTTCAGACCAGTGCTGTTTCCTAATCCACCGATAACGCTCCGCATCCTTGCGCGCTTCCTCAAGCTGGCGCTCAAGCTCGGCAATGCGGGCAATGTGGCCAATGTGACCGTCATCCTCTGCGGGCACAAGAGCAAACCAGCGGCCGTCGATTTCCTTGGGAAACGTGTTCATGACCTTGCCGCTTTTGGTCAGGCTGAACTTGTAACGAATGGCGCTTTCTCCATATGCCTGCTCGCTGGCCTTGATGATCTTCTCTCGCCATTTCGTGAGGCCTTGCACTTGAGCCAAGAGTGCCTTTTCGTTTGCCTCAAGCTCTGCAATACGCTGTAGCAGCGGCTCTGTGGCTGCGGCTTCGATGGCTCGGGCGAACACATCCGCATCAATGTGGGGATGCACCATTCGTACACCTGTGTAGATCCTGTCGATCTGCTCATCCGTCAGCTTGCTCATTTCTTCTCTCCGATGTTGTGGGCGGCTTCAACTGCGTCTATCAAGGCTTCTTCCCAAGACATCGGGGCGCCATGTTCAAGCATTCGGTTGGCTACGGAGATAGCGGCGTCACGTTGTTCGCGCGTCAGCGGCTTCTGCTGCGGTGCTGGGTGGGTGGATGCGAGTGCCCTGTTTCGCACTGTCTTGAAGTAGCGCAAGAAAAGATGGTGACCGATTCCAAACGACAATGCCTCCTCGTTGGCGCTGTGGGCCAGATCGGAAATGTCATCGTCAGACAGTTCACCCGGCTCACCCTGCCCAATCTGTGCCCGCAGTGCTTCGTTCTCGGCGTGCAGGCGGCGCAGTTCTGGACCAGCTTGACGAATGACGTTTAGTGCCAGTAATGAATCCGCGTTGTGTTCGTTGATTGCATCTAGTGCATCAGCCAGCCACAGTGCTTCTGGTTGTTCTTTGCTCATGATTTTCTTTCATATGACACCCAGCGCATTTCGGGTCGGCTGGGGACTCAATAGAATACATACATCCGGTGGTCATCCGGTGTTCGACCCAGACAACACGCGGGAGGCGGGTAGTCGCTTTCTGACTACTCATCGGGTGATACCCATCCTGCACCAAATATCGTTCTTTCAGTGCCGGACGATTGAAGCATCCGTGGCGGTCACCGGATCGGGGTTGTTCCATATAAACTCTTCCAAAAAGATGAATCGGCGACAGGCATCGCACCATTCACCCATGTCCGGGTAGGTGCCACATCAGACGGTTTTTCTGTCTTCCGGGATGGCGTCGATTTAATCGAGGAAGTATGCCAAACGAACAGAGGTTGGTTTTTATCATTGCGACCGATCTCACGCACTTTCGGCGGGACCGCTCGCATCAGACGCATGACAATGTTTCGTGCCTGATGTTTCGGACAATCGATCGCACGGGCCAAATCCGGGATGGTGGTCGGCTTCTTGATGTTATCAGCCAGATATTTTTCAGCTTTCGCTCTGGCCTCACCAATCAGACCAGATGACAGATCGGGCGTCTTGGTCGTCTTCGTGATGTCTTCGGTACGTTTCATTTTCCGGTATTCGCTTCTTGTCGACCGCGCTGAACAAGTCGCAGCGCTTCGGCTTTGTCTTCGGGTGTGTCCTCTTGCGCGATCTTCGAGCGAATATCCCACATGATGATACGAGATTTTTCAGGATCTTTCGATTTCTCGAACCGATAACCTAGGTTGACGTATGTAGATTCGGAGTGTCTCATTTCACATTGCCCGTGCGATGGGAATATGCGGCGGCGAGACACTCAGTGAAATCGAGACCCATGTTCTCGGCCAACATGATCAGGTCCATCGCCATGTTCCCAATATGGATTTTGTCGCGATCCTCGGATGACACGGGATTCGGTAACATATACCCGGTGGATTTCAAGTGGTCGATGATCAGAAGCTCAAGCTCCTTGAAATGAAAAACACCAGATTGATTCATGATCAACACTTCGCGGGGGTTAGACATCAGATTTCTCCTGCGGGTTCGGGGATGGTGTGCCGCTCTTCCAGATATTTAGTCAAGCGGCGGATTCGGGCCTCATGATATTTCACCATCGAGTCTGCATATTCACGCCCGGTAGTACGGTGGACGGCATCGAATCGGCCGTCAGAACGGGCCACGATCATGAACCCCCGATAATCGGCCTCGATGGAGCGTAGGCGAATCCGGGTTACGGGTTCGGATGACTCGATGGTGGCGGCTTGCATGGTAGGTACTCCTATGAGCTATGAGGGGGGTGCCCCCCGATCTGGGGGGCTGGGTCGATCAGTTGGCTTTCGCCATGGCCAGCGCCGACTGGGTGCGGAGGTTCGCATCGATGTCGGCTTCGGTGATCAGGCCGGACTTGAGGGCGGCACGTGCCTTGTTGCGCAGATTCATCGACTGCTGGGCAGGGCTGAGGTGGGCGT
>OGVG01000039.1_pt1 | contig 17278 bp, 11 predicted proteins | sample 1575691 | NCBI WGS metagenome assembly OGVG01 (sample SAMN07581545, study PRJEB24739) | freshwater metagenome | reverse complement strand
GTTTCCCAGTCACGATAGTCGTGTAGAGCTATTGGAAACGCCTTAGATGTAGATGTGCTAAAAATGGCTCCAGAATATAAAAATTTCGACAATCCATTTTTGGCATTACAAGATGAGCTAGACATTCTTATCAGCGATTTCAAAAAGAATCAAGCCATCGTTCTTACCTCTAAAGACAGTCATTATAAGCAAATTAAAATTTATCTTCAACAATGTTTTGCTTTCATCAGCAAAGCGTTCAAAAATGCTTCTAAATACGGCATTTCAGGTAAAACCAATCAATCTTTATTGAAAATTCGTCAACAATTACAGCGCATTTCAGAAATTTTAGAACTTCTAGTCATTGATGATGAAAAAGATGTGATAAGAAAGTCTAAAAATTTGGTTATCAATATTTTAGATTATAAATCTCACCGAAATAACATCCGAGATTTATTCAATGATAGCACCACATTGCTTTCGCATCTCATTACTACACATACCGCAGAAACAGGAACCAATTACATTACGACTTCGCCAAAAGAATATCTTAAAATGTTCAAAAAAGCAAGTGGTGGTGGAATTATCGTAGGTGCGCTTTGTGTCATAAAAATGCTATATGCTTATGTTCCAGGCAGTGAATTTTACCATGCATTTTTATACTCTTTTAATTATGCGATGGGTTTCATTATGATTTATTTAATGAATTTCACGTTGGCTACAAAACAACCAGCCATGACTGCTGCAACGATGGCTAAAGTGCTTTCTGAAGGGAAAAATAATTCTAAAAATTATTTAGATTTTGCCCATTTGGTTTCCAAATTATTCAGGAGTCAGTTCATTGCGTTTGTAGGAAATGTATTGCTGAGTTTCCCGATTGCTTTGGCCATTATTTATGGTTTAGAAATTCTTTTCGGACAGAATTTTGCCATTGAAAAATCTTCCACTCTGCTCAAAGATTTAGACCCATTTCATTCTAAAGCTTTATTCCATGCCGCTTTAGCGGGAGTTTATCTCTTTATTTCGGGAATTATTGCAGGAAATGTAGGAAACACTTCTGTTTTTTATAAAATTCCAGAGAGAATTGCCAAAAATCCTTATATCCATTACCTTTTCGGAAGAAATTTTGCCGAAAATCTTTCACAATATTATTCTAAAAATTGGGCGGGAATTATGTCTAACCTTTGGTTAGGGATTTTCTTAGGTTCTACAGCTACTATCGGTAAGTTTTTTGGACTGGATTTAGATATTCGTCACATTACTTTCGCGGCAGGAAATTTTGCATTAGGATTATACGGAAAAGAATTTTCCATTGATTCGCAAACGTTTATTATTGCTTTTGTAACGGTATTTGTAATTGGGTTCTTAAACTTTATTGTAAGCTTTGGATTGTCGATGGTTTTGGCATTCCGTTCTAGAAAAGTGAACTTTGGTGAGGTGAGAAACCTTAACCGAAGCATCATTAAATATTTCTTCAAAAATCCGCTGATTTTCTTTTTCCCAATTCGTTCTGTGTTAGACGAAAGAGCCAAAAAATTAATTTCAGACACTACAAAACATACACATCCATAAATTGGTCGGCGCCAAATTCTTCTTGAAATTTCTTGAGGAAAAATGACTTTTTCATTCTAAAATCATTTCTGAAAAGTGGAGATTTTATTCTGATTTCTAGAATTTTTTCATTCAGATTTACGCTTTCTATTTCTTTGAAAAATGCTTCGTCTAAATAGTTTTTCAAAAAATCCTTGACTTGTAAAGCCAATAATTTATCCTCAAAACCATACAACTTGGCAAAACTTTTCACCAATTCAGAACTTTGATATTCTCTTTTCTTTTTCATGTTTGAGTTACGAGTTACGAGTTACGAGATTCGAGTTACGAGATTATGGGTTTAAAGTTAGTTTTAATTCTCTTCTTTTCCTTTATTCCAATTGAGTTTTACCCACTTCAAATAATTATTTATTTTTCCACCAAGTAAGTCATATTCATCTCTTAGTATTTTAAATTCCGAATTAATTTCAGGATAAAGCAAAATAATTTTTTCTAGATGATTAATGGTTTCGTCACAACTTGAATGTGTGAAAACTAAAAATCTTTCATATTCTTTTTTATAAACACTCCTCCCATAACCTTCTACAATATTGGTTATTACAGAATCTGCGGAACGTCTTAATTGACTTCCTAATTCATACAATTCATGTTTTGGAAGTAAAAATGAAGTTTTATGTGTTTTAATAAATAACTCGAAACTTATCTTATAAATGTCTAAATCTCTATAACTCATGGTAATTTAGTTTTTTATTATGTTGAAATTCAATACACATTTTACATCTCGTAACTCGTAACTCGAAACACGAATCAGATTTGAAAAATCTTACTTTCCTCATTAATCCTTTTCACCACAGATTCTGTTCGTTCTCTGTGTGTGTCTGTAATGAAAATCTGTCCGAAATTCTGCTGGTTCACCAATTCTATCAACTGAGAAACTCTATTGTCATCTAACTTATCAAAAATATCATCCAAAAGAAGAATAGGATTTTTATTCGTGATGTCTTTTATTCTTTTGATTTGAGCCAATTTCAGAGCGATGAGGAAGGATTTTTGTTGACCTTGACTTCCGAATTTTTTAATCAAATTTCCGTTCATTTCGAAGCGCAAATCATCCTTATGAATTCCTCGTGAAGTGTAAGTGAGAACTCTGTCTTTTTCGAGGTTTTCGCTTAAGATTTCTTCAAAATTTTGTTCATTCAGATTACTTTCATAAATCACGGTAACTTTTTCGTTTCCTTTTGAAATAATCTCATAAAAATGTTGAATTGTAGGAAGGATTGATGCAACAAATCGTTGTCTTTTTTCAAAAATTTGAGTTCCAAATTTGGTCAAGGGTTCGTTGTATATTTCTAGAGAATCGAGGTCGAAAGTTCTGTTTTTAGCAAAATATTTGAGCAATGCATTTCTTTGTTGAAGCGTTTTTTGGTACTGAATCAGCGCAAAAAGATAATCAGAATCGGTCTGAGAAATCATGGCATCTAGAAACTTTCTTCTGCTTTCGCTGCCATCAGAAATGAGATTTGCATCATAGGGAGAAATCATTACACTTGGCAAAAATCCAATGTGGTCTGCAATTCTTTCGTAGGTTTTATCATTTTTTTTAATGATTTTTTTACCTTCTTTTGGCAATTGCACTTTGATGATGTCATTTTTTTCTTCTCCTTGAATTTCTGCTTCTATCGCAAAAAAATCACTTTCGTGTAAAATGTTTTGAGCATCAAGATTTCCCAAAAAACTTTTTGCCATCGAAAGATAATGAAGTGCATCTAGAATATTGGTTTTTCCAGCGCCGTTATTTCCCACGAAACAATTGATTTCTGGCGAAAAATCGAATGATTTTTCACTGTGATTTTTGAAATTGAATATTTTCAGATTTTTGATGATCATGTAGCAAAATTACTTCAATAAAACGAGAATTAAAAACGGCATTAGGCTTAAACTTTCCATTAAAAAAGAATAATACCAATCTTCACGTTTTTGATGAGAAAAATAAATTAAGATAAAGGCAAAGGTAAAGGTTAAGAACAGCGAAATTGCAAATTCAAATTTCATAAAATATATCGCCAGAACTGAACTCAAACATAAAAAAATATAACTCAAATATTTGGTGTTTTGAATGCCGATTTTCATAGGTAAAGTCGTAAAATCATCTCTTTTTAAATCTCTAATTTCGAATGGGAAAGTAATGGCAGAAGTATAGAAGAAAATAATAAAAAACCACGCCCAATTCATCTCTTTCAGAGGAAACCAGACTAAACTCAGCGCCCAAATAAATCCCACATAAAAAGTTTTGACCAAAGAAAATTGTCGAAGATTAATGTTCAAAAAATCTGCGTTGTAAATAAAACCAAGAATTAAAACAATCAGCCATTTCAAGTAAAAATTCAGGTCAAAATATTTCAAAAGAATGGAACTGATAAGAACAAATCCTAAAATATTCCAAATTTTTGCAAATTTTCTTTTGTGATAAACGGTGAAAAAATATCCGTTCCAAAACGTAAGGAAAAGGACGAATGCTAAAGTATTTTGGTAAGATTCTTGCTCTTGCAAGATGAAAACGCCTAATAGCGTTGCGCACAGAGAAACATAAATCTGCGACTTTAGTAGAATATTTTTTAGTAAATTTATAACGTTCATTAAGCAAATATAAAAACACTTTGTCATTCTGAATGAAGCAAAGCGAAATGAAGAATCTATTTTTGATTTTTCGTGACATTTTATTCTAATGCAATAAAAATCTTTTTTGATTATGAAAAAACTAACCCAAATCTTCATTTTACTATTCCTTATTTGGAATATTACTCCTATGAAAGCTCAAAAATACTATGACCAACAATGGAAGAAAATTTCTGAAAATTATAAGAAAGGAACTTATAAATCTAATCTTCCGCTCATTTTAGACATTCAGAAACGTGCGATTTCAGAAGACAACGCGATTCAATTGATTAAATCTTTGAAAGCGGAATTAAGCGTGACAGACCTTACCGAAGATGATACTCAAAATGATACCGCTTCTCAATTTTTCAAAAAATTACAATCTTTTGACCAAAAATTAAAAGGCGAACAAAAATTGGTTTTTCAAGTATTGTTGGGAGACTTTTTTCAAGATTATTACGATGAAAATCAATGGAAAATTAACCAAAGAACGAATGTAAATACTGGCGAAAAGCAAGATTTTTCTCAAATCGAAACTTGGAGCAAATTAGATTTTAAAAATTATTTTGCCCAAAATTTTTCTGAAATTTCTAAGCAAGATGCAGCGTTACAAAAAATCACGATTTCAAAATATGCAGAGATTTTTGATGAAGTAGAAGATATCGTTTATTTTCCTAGTTTCTTTGATTATAAATCTATGCAATATGTTGATTATCTTCAAAGTAATTATTATTTTACTAAAAATGAACTGAAAGAAAATCAGCCTAAAATTTTAGGAATTTATGATGCGTTAATTATTAAAAATTCAGGAAACGCACAATTGTATTTCAAACATCAAAAACTGAATGACGATTGTGCTTTTACCAAATGTAAAAACAAACAAGAACAATTAATATCTCTTTATAATTCTGCAACAGAAGGTGATTATAAGGTTTTAATTGCTCAAGAAATCATTTCCAGTCTTCAAGGAGAACAAAAATTTGAAGAAGCGCTTTCTTGGATTGAAAAAGTGAAAAAAGCCTATCCGAAATCCAAATTTTTAGAAAACATCAAAAATCAGGAAAATCAAATCAAACAGCCTTTTGTCAATATAAAATTTGAAACGTCCACTTTGCCGAACCAACCGATTCATTTGGTTGCGGAATATAAAAATACTTCACAGTTTTCGCTCAATATTTATGAAGTGAAATCTGATTATCAAGGCTTTTTGAAGTATATTTATAATTCTTGGAATAATGATTATTTTTCTCAACTCAAGAAAACTTTGGTAAAAAAAGAAACTTTTCCTTTGAAAAATTTCAAAGATTACACTTCTCATAAAACTTCGCTGGAAATTGCGGCACTTCCTTCGGGAATTTACGTGGGAGAATATTTGGTAGATGGCAATGTTCAAGACCATTTTTACTTTATTGCTACCAATTCTAGAATTATTTTTAAGAATAAATCAGACCAACAAATTTTCGAAAACGAATTGCAATTGGTGCTTAGAAATAACGGGAAAATTTTACCAAAAGAAAACTTAGAATTTTATGAATATGTTGCTCAACAAAATATAGAAAAATCTGCGGGAGTTACAGATGCTAAAGCTGGCTTCAAAATTCCAGAAAATGATAAAAAACGCTATTATCGCTATGTTTTGGTGCGTCAACCTTCTACCAATGATGTGAATCTTTTGCAAGTCTATGGCAATCAGTATGATACCTCTTTTAACACTAGAAATGAAGTAGAACAAGCGCAAATTTTCTTAGACAGAGCGATTTACAGACCTGGACAAACTGTTTATTTTAAAGTAATTGGAACCGCTTTTAGCAGTGAAACCAACAAAGAAAAAGTAACGCCAAAAGTGAAGTTGAATATCACTTTGAAAGATACAAATAGCGAAGAAATTTCTACGCAAACTTTAACGACCAATGAATTTGGTTCTGTGAACGGAAGTTTTACGCTTCCACAAGGAAAACTGAACGGACAATTTACAATAGAAGTAGATAATGACGATGACGAAGTCACAGATTATGTGATGGATGGTTATAAAAGTTTCCGAGTAGAGGAATATAAACGTCCGAAATTTGAAGTAAGTTTTGAACCGGTAAAACAAGAATATCAGTACGGACAAACCATTGAATTGCAAGGAAAAGCGATGATGTTTTCGGGAGTTCCGCTCAATAATGCTACCGTAAATTATGAAATCAAAAAACAGAATATTCGTTGGAGATATTTCTGGTGGTATCCTCGTGGAAATGATAACGAGAACTCAATTCTTGGTGAAGTAAAAACCAATGAAAAAGGTGAATTCACCATAAAAATAGACCTCAAAAAAGATGAAACTTTAGAAGGAATTCAGATTGATAATTATCAAATCAATGCTTCGGTTACCGATATTAACGGAGAAACACAATCTGACCAAACCAATCTAAAAGTGGCTTCGGTTTCGCATTATATTTCACTCTCAGAAGCAAACACTTCGACTCCGCTCAGTGTGACAGATTATTTTACGGATGAAAATATAAAATTTAAAGTTGAAACCAAAAATTACAACGACCAGATTTTAAAGAAAAGTTACACCGCAAAATTGTTAAAATTATCACCTCAAGAAAGAGTCTTTAGAACCAATTTTGAAAATGAAATTCAGAATGCGCCAATCTTTAGCAAAGAAGTTTTTGTACAGAAATTCCCTCATGATTATTTTGAAAAATCGGATAAAGAAAATAGAGTCGAAAATGTTGTGAAAGAATCTGTTAATCAAAAAGATTCTTCACTCCATTCTTCCGTTCAGAATGACAATGCACAAAATTTAGATTTAGGAAAACTTCCGACTGGAAAATATAAACTCGAACTCTTTAACATCGAAGGAAAAGATACCATCAAAACGGAGAAAATTTTTGAAGTTTTTGACAAAGCTAAACTTTCTGAAAATCAAAAGCCTTTCTTAAAAGTGATTCCTGTAAAATCTGAATACAACAGAACTGAAAAGGCGAAATTCTACGTTTATTCAGCCATTCCAGATGCTTTGGTCAATGTATATGTTCAAAACGGTGATGGAAAAACGCAATTTGAGCAATTACCAATTAAAAACGGAATTTTAGTTTACGAAGTTCCACTTCCGAATGATGCAAGCATTGAAAATCTGAATGTTCAGTTTCAAATGATTGCTTTCAATGATGTGCAAACTGTTTCGCAAGATGTGAAAATTTCTTCGGATAAAAAGCCTTTGAAAATAGAATTGGTAACGTTTAGAGATAAATTACAACCTAATTCTAAAGAAAAATGGAGTGTGAAAATTTCTGGCAGTTCGACTTCGCTCACCGACCAGATTACTGCCGAAGTTCTAGCGAATATGTATGATAAATCTTTAGATCAATTTGCGGTAAATACTTATTCTTGGCAAAGTCTTTACAGCAAACCTTACTGGATTTCTCAATACGGCATCAATGAAAGTTTAGACCAAAAATATTACAGCAAAAGACTAAAATATTTTGATAATTTCGGTGTGAATAGACCGGATTTTGATTGGTTTGATGGTTCAATAATAACCGATAAATTGCAAGGAAGAACTCTTGGACTTCAGGTTTCTTCAGCGGTTCCTGGTGCAAATAAAGAAATGAAAATTAGAGGAATGGCTTCAATGAAAGCAGAAGCTGTAACAGATTCCGTGAAAACTAAGAATATTGAAGAAGTAGTAACAGTAGCATATGGAAGGAAAAAAGAAAATTTAGAAAATATAAAAGTTCGTCAGAATCTCAACGAAACCGCATTTTTCTATCCTAATTTAATGACGGATAAAAACGGAAATGTATCGTTTGAATTTACATCTCCAGAAGCGCTTACACAATGGAAATTGATGTTTCTAGCTCATACCAAAGATGCACAAACCGCAACTTTAGAAAAAACGGTGGTTACGCAAAAAGAATTTTCGGTAACACCTAATTATCCTAGATTTTTGAGAGAAGGTGATGAATTGGTTTTCAAATCTAAATTGAGCAACTTAACGACTCAACAACTCAACGGTTTTGCGAAATTGCAAATATTAGACGCTTTCACCAATGAAGATATTACTGAAAAATTTGGAATTAACCAGTTAAATGCAGCTGCTGGTTACAACGTAGAACAATCATTTACACTCAATGCTAATGGAAGCACAACCGTTCAATGGAATGTAAAAGTTCCGAATGGTGTTTCTTCTATTATCATTAAAAACGTAGCCACTTCGACTTCGCTCAGTGGACAAGGAAAATTTTCTGATGGTGAACAAAAAGCAATCGCAGTTTTGCCAAATAGAATGTTGGTAACAGATGCAGTTCCGGTTTTTGTGAAGGAAGGTCAAACCAAAACTTTTGTTTTAGAAAATTTGAAAAATAATAATTCTAAAACAGCAACTAATGTTTCAAATACTTTAGAATTAACGACCAATCCAATTTGGGAAGTGATTTTTGCGTTGCCAAGTCTTAAAAATGACAATAATCTTTCTGCGGATGTGGTTTTCAATAAATGGTTTGCCGATGTTTTGGCGTCTGAAATTTTCAAAGCCAATCCAAAACTGAAAACTGTTTTTGATGAATATCAAGCAAAAGGTTTACTCAATTCAAATTTGGAGAAAAATCAAGAGTTGAAACAATTGTTGTTAGAAGAAACACCTTGGGTTTTAGATGCTAAAAACGAAACCGAACAAATGGCGAAATTGGCAAGATTGTTCGATGCGAATAATATGCGAAATTCCATCAACGACGATTGGAGCGAACTGAAAAAATTGCAAAATCCTGATGGCGGTTTTTCGTGGTACGCCGGTTACCCGAGTTCATACTATAATTCATTGTATATTTTGAAAAATTTAGGCAAAATTAATGAATGGTTGAAAGGAAATTTAGCAGATTATCAATCTTCTGAACAAAAAGAAATGGTTTCTCAATTGGTGAAATATGTGGACAATGAAGTAAGCAGATATTTTGATGTAAAGGTGGCTGCTGAGCGTAGTCGAAGCAATGTTTGGAGTAATTATGTGTTAGATTATTTGGATACTCGTCATTATTGGGGAAAAGAATATCCGTTAAAAGGTGATGGCAAGAAAATGAAAGATTTAGTGATTTCAAAAGCTAAAACTGCAAAAATAACCGACTTCACTTTCTTTGGTTTACATAGAGCTGCGTTGCTTTTTGAGGCGTATAATTTAAAAGATGTTTCTAAAAAATTAATGACTTATTTGAAAGAAACTTCCGTGCAAAGCGAAACGCAAGGGGTGTATTGGAAACAAAATCTCAACGATTGGGGTTGGTATTCTTCTAAAACGGTAAATCACGCTGGTGCTTTGGAAGCCTTCAATAAATTGACAACCGATCAAAATTTTGTAGAAGAAATGAAAATTTGGCTCATCACTCAGAAAGAAGTTTCTAATTGGGATACTTCTAGAAGTACAGCAGAAGTGATTTACACCATTCTAAATTCTGGAAAATCTTGGACGTCCGCTGAATCTGATAAAGCCACCATCATTTGGGGCGGAAAAGATTTGGTAAATCCTGATACAAAAGCGACTGGTTATGTGAAATCAGCGGTAAATTCAGATAAAATAGATAAAAATTTAGCAAGCGTAACCATTACAAAACCAGGTGCAGGAATTTTACAAGGTGGTTTATTCTGGCAATATTATGAGGATTTAGACAAAATTAAATCTTCTGAAACTTATATTTCCATCACCAAAGAATTGTACAAAAAAGTGAAAACGGTAAACGGTGAAGAATTGCAAAAAATTACGGAAAATGCTCCTCTTAAAATCGGGGATAAAGTAACGGTAAGAATGATTCTGAACACCGATAGAAATATGGAATTCATTCATTTGAAAGATATGAGAGCGGCAGGTTTTGAACCAATTGACGTACTTTCTGGCTATCAATGGAAGAATAATTTGGGTTATTATCAAGTCACAAAAGATGCTTCTACCAATTTCTACATCGAGTATATGCCGAAAGGAAAATACGTTTTTGAGTATGATTATATTTGTAATGCAGCAGGAACATTCAGCAATGGAATTACTACGATGCAGAATTATTATGCGCCACAAATGAACGCGCATACACAGGGAACGAAAGTTTCGATAACTGAATAATTTGTAATTCTAAAAATATCAATAAAGTCGGGCTTTTTGCTCGACTTTTTTATTTAAACTTAATCCTTGAAGGATTTTAAATACTTCAAGGATTGCCAGAAATAATGCTTTTCAAATTTTTTTAGTAAAATTTTCTTATGATAAAATATAGTTTTTTACCTTTGAAAAAAAGTCGGGAATGCTCAATATTATAGATTTAGAAAGTCAGTTTTCAAAGCAAAAAATTAATAAAGCTAAAAAACTTTCTTTACGAGAGATTGAAGAAGATAAAAAAAACCATTTCATTTGTTTTGTAGATGAAGGTGAAGAAAGCTATGATGCACAAATTTCTATCAGCGAAAAATTAGAAATCATAGATTCTTCTTGTGATTGTTCAGATCAAGGTTTTTGTAATCATTTATTAGCTTTGGCAATACATATTTTTGAAATAAAGAATAATAAACCAACCAAAAAAACAAAAGCAAAAAAAATTTCGGAAGCAGAATTAGCAATAGAAAATCTAAATTCTGAAGAAATTAAAGGTTGGCTTTTAGAATTTTTCAAAAAAAATAAAGAGGCAGAAATTCAATTTTTATTAGAATTTGGAGAAAAAAAGACTGATTTTTCTGATTATGAAATCAAGAGTATTATTGACAAAAGCATACAATCTGTAGTAGGAAAAAAGAAAAATATTACCGCACCAGAAATTAAAAAAATAGTAGATATTCTCACGAAAAGTTTGGAGCCTGTAGAAGAATTTATATGGCAGAATATTGCAAAAAATATTGCTTTGGAAACGTACAATCTCATTTGTGATCATTTAATGAGTTTTCAAGTGAATATTTATACTACCAGCAATAGAATTGAGAGTTTTATAGATAAATTTAGGACGAAATTTGCCATCAATTTCAATCAAATAAAAGATCAATTGGTATGGGAAAAATTGGCACAAAAATATTGGAATTATTATTTGAAAGGTACAGGAAGTATTCCGCATAGTTTATACTATTTTTTGTTTGATATTTATAAATATGCAGATACTCCTCAGAAAAAATTTATAGCAAAATTAGTAAAAGAGCAAATCGAAATTTGGATTAAAAATGATGTGGGATTACTAACGGAACTTCGGGAACATTTGTTGGATATTATGATAGAGAATGATATGTTTTTGTCTGTGAAATCTTATTTCCCGATTGCTTTTTACCAAAATTCTTACAACATTAAAATTTTAAATGAATTATTGAAATTCGATAAAAAACAAGTTGAAAAATATTGCAATGAAATTATCAACAGAAATTCTAATGAAAAATACAATTATCCTTACTACGAAATTTTAGAAAAATTGTATCTTGAAAATAATGATTTAGGAAAGTTAGCAATTATTAAAAAATTAAAATTTCAAGGGAACCCTACTGTAGAAGATTATATTTTTATTGAGCAAAATGAAACAGATAATGGAGAATTTAAAAAATTCAGAACCAAGATTTTAGCAAATTTGCGTAGAAGTTTTTACCAATATCCCGAAAATGCAGAAATATATTTTCAGATTTTAGAATACGAAAAAAACTATACTAAAATGCTAGATGTGATAGATGAAAACCTTCCTACATTTGTTATTAATCAATACTCTGAAAAACTTTATTTAATTGATAAAGAAAAATTTTTAGTTAAGGTAAGTCGAAGATCTAGTTGGAATTCTGTAGGAAGTGAAGATGAAAAATTGGCAGATTTTTTAGTTTCAAATTACGATAATGCTCATCTAAAATCATATTTTAGTAAAAATTCATTTGGATTTGGTAGCTATGGCTTTTCTTCTTTGGTTTTAAAAAAATTGAAATAAAAATTGAAAATGAAACATCAATAGAGTCGGGCTTTAGCCCAACTTTTTTAGTTGAAAATTTCAAGGCTTTAGCCAAAACATAAATATATAGCTCGTTCACAAATTTTTTGTGGGCGATTTTATTTTTTGACAAATGTCAAAGGAATATTTTTTCAATCGTCGCAACTTTGCATCTGTAAACAAACATTAAAAATGAAAAACTATAAAACATTAATTTTTACAGCAATGATGGGCTTTCCTTTGTCCTTCTCTGCGCAAACTGCTCCTTCATTCAAGGAATTGGTAGACGCAGCGATGACCAAAGATGCTGCCATAGAACAACAAAATTTAGAGTCTAAAGCAAATGGATTAGACCAACAAAAATTAAAAGACATTTTCTTACCCAAAGTTGAAATTTCTGGAAAAGGAGAATATTTAAATGCTACGGCAAAATTCCTTTCACCAGAAATTGCGATACCTGCGATTAAACCTATTTTTCCGGGTGCGGTTTTTCCAGAAGGAACTTTTGACAATAATTTTACTTTGTCGGGTTTTGATGCAGCCGCAAAAGTTGAAGCAAAAGCGCTTCTTTATTCTGGAGGAAAAATAAAATATCTGAAACAGGCTTTGACCGAGAAAAATAATGCCACTCAAGCTTTACAAGTCAAAAATCAAGACGAAGTCATTACTCAAATTTCTAAAGCTTATGATCAATTTGCACTTGTAATAGAATCTAAAAAAGTGTTAGATGAAAGCAAAAAACGTCTCGATGCCAATAAAAAAACAGCAGAAAAAGCTTTAGGTTATGGTTTAATCACTCCTTATGATTACAAAAAAATAGAATTGGCACAAGCTACTTTGGATTCTAAAATGGTAGAATACGAAGGCAAAAAAGAGTTGCTAATTACGCAGTTAAATGTTTTAACGGGAATTGAAAAAGAGAGAATTGCTCTCATTCATCCTGATTTAGAAAAAATAGATTATTTGCTTACCAATGAAACCATCGAAAATAGAGCAGAATTGAAAGCTTTGGATTATGGGATTAAAGCCATTGATGCCAAAATAAAAGCAGAAAAAACGTGGTGGATTCCGAAAGTTCAAGCCATGACATCGCTTTCTTACATGGGATTTTATAATACCAATCTTTCTTCATCAAAAGAATTAATGCCGGGAACTGGTGCAAAGCTAGATTATGACTTGACTAATCTTAATTTATTGCCGATTTTTCAAGCGGGAATTGGTTTTAAATGGGATGTTTTTGATGGAAATGAAGGAAAACATGAAGTAGAAAAAGCAAAAATAGAAAGAGAGATTTTAGAAAGTAAAAAATCTGATGCCGAAAGAAAATTACAACTCAATTTAGCCAATAATCAAACCAATTATAACATTGCAAATGCGCAAGTAGACTTAAAAGCGAAGGCGAAACAAATTGCTAAAAATGCAATGACACAAGCTGAAAAAGAATTCAGATATGGTTTGATAAAATCTACTCAATTGATAGAAGCAGAAAACGATTTAGAAAACGCAGAATTAGAATATCAAACTGCTGTTTTCAACCAAAGAAGAGCAGCGGTAGAACTGATGAAATCTACCCAAAATTTAAACTTAGAAAAACTATAAAACGATAAACATTAATCAATTAAATATTTTAATCCAATGAAAAACTATATTGTAAAATCTTTATTTTTAGTAACCTTACTTTCTCTAGGAGCTTGTAAAAACGAAATTACACAACAATTAACCGAAGGAAAAACCAAAAAAGAAATTGTTTCTTTTGCGCCAAAAGTTACCGGTAGGATTTTAAAAATTTATGTAGAAGAAGGACAAACCGTAAAAGCAGGAGATACCCTCGCAATGTTAGACGTTCCTGAAGTTTTAGCGAAAATTGCTCAAGCAAAAGGAGCAACTGCAGCAGCAACTGCACAAGCGCAAATGGCGAAAAACGGCGCAACTCCAGACCAACTTCGTCAGTTAAAAGCCAAACAAAAAGGGTTAGCAGAACAATATGAATATGCTCAAAAATCTTTTAAAAGAGCACAAAATATGTACAAAGATAGTTTGCTTTCTCCACAAAATTATGATGAGGCTTTCGCAAAATTACAAGGCGCAAAAGCTCAATATGAAGCTGTAAACGCAGAATTGCGCGATGTGGAAATCGGTACAAGATTAGAAAAAATAGAAATGGCGATAGGTCAAGAAAACCAAGCGAGAGGTGTTCTTCAGGAAGCTAATGTTGCCTATTCTGAAAGATATATTATCGCAACCAATGATATGGAAATTGAAACTATTTCTCTAAATGTAGGCGAATTGGCAACTGCAGGTTATGCACTTTTCAACGGTTATATTCCGAATTCGACTTATTTCCGTTTTACCATTCCAGAAAGTAAAATTTCTAAATATCAAAAAGGAATGACCGTCGATATGAAATCTATTTACGGTAATCAGGAGTTTTCGGGAAAAGTAGTTTCCATCAAACAACTGACAAAGTATGCAGATATTACCACAGCATTCCCTGATTATCAACCAGATGATGCGGTTTACGAAATTAAAGTAATTCCTACAGATAGAGCAAAAGTGAATAATATTTTGGTGAATTCTAGCGTAACTTTAAAATAATCTTAACTAAAAACCGCAAAAGCTCCAAAAGAAATGTTTGAAAATAAGCAATTCAAAAGTAAAAAAAGTTTTTTTTCTTTTGGAAAACTTTAAAACGGAAAAGCTTTTGTCTCTTTTGTGGTTAAAAAAATAAAATTTAGAAAAAATGAAACAGTTAAGATACCTTTTAAAAAGAGAGTTTCATTTGTTCTTCACGAACAAAACCATGCTTTCTGTATTTTTTATGGCTCCCATATTCTACGCGCTTTTGTTAGGTTTTACCTACGAAAAGGGAAAAGTAACGGATATTCCCGTGATTGTGATTAATCATGACCAAACTCCTTTGTCTAACCAAATTGTAGACATGTTAGAGGATAATCAAACGCTGAAAGTGCTGAATTATGTAGAAGAACCAGCGATTTTGAAAGATGAGGTCATCAAAACAGAAGCAGGAGCAGTAGTGATTATTCCTGAACGTTTCGAGGCGAATATGCTGCAAAAGAAATATCCAGAAATTATCGTGTATCTCAATACTTCAAATGTGTTGACCGCTAATTTTGCTTCAAAAGCGATTCAATTAACCTTAGGAACTTTTTCAGCAGGTGCCGAAATGAAAGCTTTGCAGAAAAAAGGAATGAATGCAGATCAAGCAAAAGCCAATATAGAACCTTATAAAGCCAATTATATTACGCTTTTTAACACCACGAGTAATTACTTAATTTTTATGTGGCCAGCAATGATGGCGGTGGTTTTACAGCAAGTTATTCTTTTGGCGATGGCAGTTACGTTTTCCGAGGAATTTAAAAGAGATTCTTTCATAAAAGATTTTGCAGGGAAACACAAATATGCGATTTTAGTAATGGCGATTAAATGTTTACCCGTTTGGATTTTCTCCAATTTAAATATTTTATTCTTTTACTTGTGTAGCTTGTATTTTAAAATTCCAGTTCCAGAAAACGCTATGAATTTCTTCTTGATAACTGCAATTTTTGTAGTAGCAGCAACCAATTTAGGCGTTTTGGTAAGTATTATGGTTCCAGATGCGCTCAAAGCGACTCAGATTTTAATGGTAATTGCTTCTCCTGCGTTTATCATCAGTGGATTTACTTGGCCAAATTATGCGATGCCAGATTTCATTACTTATTTCACTAAAATTATTCCATTAACACCATATTTAGAAGCTTTGAAAATTATGGTGGTAGAAAAAGGTTCAGATTTTTTAACCAAAAAATATTTCTGGCACTTATTTATTCTAGGTTGGGTTTATTTCCTTTTAGGTTGGATAGCTTTGAAAATCAAAATCAAAATGCTGTTCAAAGAATATCATCTCTCTGAAGATTATGACGACCAGAGGTTCGTTTAATCCATATAGTTTTTTTATCTAAGCTATTCGTTTCCAAAGACTTCATTATGCTGTTCTTGTACTCTGATAAAGGTCGTTCTTTTTGATAATTCCTTGAGTTGAGAAGCGCCAACATACGTACAAGTAGAGCGTACTCCGCCTAAAATATCTTTCACCGTTTCCGCAACTGGTCCTTTGTATTTTACCTTTACGGTTTTCCCTTCAGAAGCACGATATTCTGCAACGCCACCACTATGTTTTTCCATGGCCGTTTTAGAACTCATTCCGTAGAATAATCTGAATTTTTTGCCGTTTTCTTCCACCATTTCACCGCCACTTTCGTCGTGACCAGCAAACATTCCGCCCAGCATTACAAAATCTGCGCCTCCACCAAAAGCTTTGGCTACATCTCCCGGAACTTTGCAACCACCATCACCGATGATATGTCCGCCCAAACCATGCGCTGCATCAGCACATTCTATAATCGCCGAAAGCTGAGGATAACCCACTCCAGTTTTTACTCTAGTTGTACACACAGAACCAGGCCCAATTCCTACTTTTATAATATCTGCACCAGCTAAAATGAGTTCTTCTACCATTTCGCCAGTCACCACATTTCCTGCGATGATGGTTTTATCTGGAAAATCTGCGCGAACTTTTTTTACAAAATTTACAAAATGTTCAGAATAACCATTGGCTACATCGATGCAGATGAAGTTTATTTTCGGGAATTTACTGATGATTTCTTTAATTTTTTCTTCGTCACTGCTTCCTGTTCCAGAGCTGATGGCGATATATTGATAAATGCTTTCTGGCGAATTTTCTAGAAATGCCGACCATTCTTCTAGCGTGTAATGCTTATGAATGGCGGTAATGATTTTTTCTTCTGCAAGAGCCGTTGCCATTTCAAAAGTTCCTACCGTATCCATATTGGCAGCGATAATGGGAACACCACGCCAAGTTTTTTTAGAATTTCTAAAGATAAATTCCCTTTCTAGACTTACTTGTGAACGAGATTTAAGAGTAGAACGTTTTGGGCGAAACATCACGTCTTTGAAGCCCAATTTTATATCATATTCTATGCGCATTTGGTAAAATTATTTTGTTAAAAATAAGGAATTTTTGGATTTCTTGAGAGATTCTAAAAATCGAATTACTTTGCTGTTAAAAACGTGTGGAGCATCTACATTGACTACATGACCGCAGTTTTCTATCACCAATAAACTCGATGATTTTTCGTGGTTTTTTACCACTTCTTTTACCG
>OGVG01000037.1_pt1 | contig 17988 bp, 20 predicted proteins | sample 1575691 | NCBI WGS metagenome assembly OGVG01 (sample SAMN07581545, study PRJEB24739) | freshwater metagenome | reverse complement strand
ATGACACAAGAAGAATACAACGAGTGGCAAGAAATCCTTGCAGGGTGTACTACAGTAGCCCAAGTTGATGCTCGTTGGCAGATATGGAAGAAACACATTGGTCTTTAATTACAAACAAGCAGCAGCTTTGAGTTCAGAAAGGTATCCTGCAATATTTTCTACGGATAAATTTTCTGGAAAAACTTCGTTACAATCTATAGAAACCACCTCAAAATCAAAGCCTAAACTTTGTAAAAGTTCTTTTCTTCTGGGTGAATTAGAGCCGAGTAATATTTTCATTTACGATTTTAGATTTTAGATTTTAGATTTTAGATTTTAGATTTTAGATTTTAGATTTTAGATTTTAGATTTTAGATTTTAAAAAGATATATAATTTACAACTTTTAATACAAACAGGAAAATTGTTTTCACTTTTTACTCTCCAATTCTACCACTCTCCCACTTAAATAGACCTCGTATCATCGTCAATCCAAGTTCCTTGCACTTTCATGACCTGTTCTATGACGTCTCTTACAGCGCCTTTTCCACCGTAAATAGGAGAAATATAGTCCGAAATTTCTTTTACTTCTGCCACAGAATTGGGCGGACAAGCAGAAATTCCAGAAATTTTCATCATTTTGATGTCTGGAATATCATCTCCCATCGTAAGAATTTCTTCGTTTTGAAGTTGATATTTGGCTTTAAACTCTTCGAATTTTTCTAATTTATGATGCACTTTTGCATAATAATCAGTAATGCCTAAATAATGAATTCTGTGACGAACCATTGGATCATCTCCACCGGTAATCACGCAGATTTTATAGTCTTTTTTCAATGCTTTTACCACTGCAAAACCATCTAAAACATTCATTACTCTGCACATATTTCCTTCTGGCAATAGATAAACGCTACCGTCTGTGAAAACGCCGTCTACATCAAAAACAAAGGCTTTTATATTTTTTAATTTTTCTAAATGACTCATATTTTCTAAGTTGTAAATTTGTAAAACTGCAAAACTGTAAAGTTGAAAAATTACGATTTACGACTTTACAAATAAGCGATTTTACTCAAAATGATACATTTTCTTTATCGATTCGTTTAAGGTTTTATAGATTTTTAGTTTTTCTTCATCGGTTAATAAAGATTCATGAAGTTTTAGCACTTTTTCATCATTTCTGATGGCTGGTCCAGTTTGTGCCAATTTTGGTTCTAATTCATGAATTTTTTGGGTAGTTTCGTCAATCAATGGCAAAAAATAATAAAACGGAATTCCCTGACTGTCAGATATTTCTTTAGCTCTCGCGTACAAATGATTCACAAAATTACAAGCAAAAACCGCCGTCAAATGAATGTATTTTCGTTTTTCATCATTGGCAAGCATTACATTTTTAGAAATTTTGGAAGCCAAATTTTTCAAAATTTCTTCGTCATTTTCGTTTTCTGCATCTATGAAAAATGGAATTTTAGAATAGTCTAAATTTTTAGATTTTGAAAACGTTTGAAGCGGATAAAAAACTGATTTTCTGTAATTTCCACTCAATGCTTCACGTGAAACCGAACCAGAAGTATGCGCTACCAAAGCATTTTCATTTTTGATGAGTGATGAAACTTCAGCAATCGAAGAATCACTCACCGAAATAATGTACAAATCAGCTTCAGCAAGCGTTTCCGTAGAAAAAGGAATGGAAAATTGCTCAGAAATTTTCTGAAGATCGGTGGTATTTCTTCCAAAAATTTGAGAAATAGGAATTTGAGCTTCGGTAAAAGCTTTTGCTAAGTGAAATGCCACATTTCCAGAACCGATGAGTACAATTTGCATAGAGCAAAGATAAGAAATACAAGTATTTATTGAGATTAAAATTTAAACATTAAGTCTCTATTAAGGGATTAAGTTCATTAAGAAAACATCTAAGATATTTTTAAAAAATTATGAATGAACTTAAATCTAAATTTTCTTCAAGATTTGTGAAATTTCTATTTGGTTAAGGCAAGCATAATCACCACGGAAACAAGGTTTATTTCCAAAAACAGAACAAGGTCTGCAATCTAAATTTTTAATTTCTACAATATCATTTTCAGATTGTCCGTATCCTAAAAAGCCAGCGAAATAATGAGTAGCTCCCCAAACCGAAACCACTCTAGTTCCCACCAAACTTGTCAAATGCATATTGGCAGAATCCATAGAAATCATGAGTTCTAATTCAGAAATTTTCTGAAGTTCTTCTTTTAGAGAAAGTTTCCCAGCGAGAGAAGTTACATTTTCAATCTCTTGCTCCCACTTTGATAGAATTTCTACTTCCTTTTTTCCGCCACCAAAAAGATAAATTGGATGATTTTTAGAAAGCGTTTTTACCAATTCTAAAGATTTTTCAATGGGAAGCATTTTTCCTGCATGTTGCGCAAAAGGAGCAAATCCAATTCCCGATTTTTGTTGAGATTTTGGGAATAATTGATGAGAAAGTTTCAGTTTAAAACCTAATTTTCTGAAAACATCTGCATAACGTTCAGTAGTTGGTTTCAGTGGTTTTTTAACTTTATTTTCCTTTCTCGTAAGTAATTTTTTATCGGTTCTTCCTTTGTCAAGCGTTGCCGTTTTTTTGAAGAAAAAACTCAGAATTTTAGTGCGCAAAACATTGTGCAAATCGGCTACGAAATCTGGCTGACATTCCTTTTTCAGTTCTAAAGCCAATTTTCTTAACCCGAAAAATCCATTGTAATCATCCAGATTTACACCACGGAAAGTCAATCGCTCTACTCCATCAAATAAATCGGCAAAGTTTTTTCTGGAAACGAAAACAATTTCTGTGTCAGGATTTTGTGCCAAAAATTCTTTCAAAACAGGCACAATCATCGCTACATCTCCAAAAGCGGAAAAACGATATGCTAAGATTTTTTTCACGATTTTAACTGAAATGCAACCGCGTAGAACTTAATTTGTTTGGTCATTGCCATCAAACCATTGGCTCTAGAAGGCGATAAAAATTCTTGCAAACCGATTTTTGAGATAAAATCAAAATCAGAATCCAAAATTTCTTGGGTAGAATGACCGCTGTAAATTCTCACCAAAAGTGAAACAATTCCTTTCGGTAAAATTCCGTCAGAGTCTGCATTGAAGAAGAGTTTTCCTTCTTTGAATTCGGCGTCTAACCAAACTTTTGACTGACAACCTTTAATCAGATTTTCGTCTGTTTTTTTATCTTCAGGCAAACCTTTCAGCTCTTTTCCCAAGTCTATAATGTATTCGTATTTCTGTTCCCAATCGTCCAGAAACTCGAATTCTTCTATGATTTCTTGTTGTTTTTCTTGAATTGTCATGGTACAAAGATAAATCTTTTTTGTGGGAAGCTAGAAAGTTAAATGTTGGAAGTTTTGTAAAAAAAATAGTAAGTATTTTTATTTTTGGAAATTAAATCTTTATATTAAAACTTTAACTGACAGATACAAACTTCTAATTTAAAATTATTTCTTCTACTGAGTAGCCTCTATTTTTTAATAACTCTAATAGCCCCTCTTTAAAATCAAGATGGTATAATCCAACAAATATAAATGCTTTTTCATTTTCTTGAATTGCATTATCTATTTTCACAATCCAATCCTTATTTCTTAAGGTAATAAACTTTTCTTGAATTTCTTTCTCAAAGTTAAAAATGTGCTTTTTTGTTCTATATTCATTTAAAATAAGACAATTAATATTTTGATTTTCAGAATTAAGAAGTTTTATTTTAGATTTTAATATTTCTATTAATTTTTCTTCAGTAGTATTTGAGTAGAGATTGCGGTTTAGATAGTCAAATGTTTTTTCTGTAGGTTCTAGACCTTCTAACTTTATTCTATTTTTTAGACAATATTCTTTTAAATAAACATCCATTTTCGTTTCATCAATTTTTTCTTTATCTGTTAAACAAAATTTTTGCGTAATTTTCCCATCAATAGTTACAATTAATTCTCTTAAAGTCATTTTGTTTGAATCAATATAAGAAGGGACTATTCTTTTAATCGTTTGCAATTCATTTTTATTCATTTTTTTTAATTGCAAATTTTCATTTCTCTTATTAATGAAAATTTTTGCCGAATCAATATTTTCAGATAATGCAATTTTAGATTTTTTAAGTTTTTCTAAAATAATGTTGTTATTTAATAAAAAATCTTTTCCCAAATAATGATATGTTCCTAATATGTAAGCTTCGTTACCTTTTTTTGAGATTTTCCAAAAAATTGATTGTTGTGATAAAACAAATGATGAAAATAGAATGAATATTGCGGTTAAATTGATTTTCAACATATTATGGTGTAATTATTTTTACTAACTTTCAAATATAAGCATTCTAATAATTCAATTAAATGCTATTTTAATATTATTACAAACTACTTTTTGTAAATTTGAATTGCCTTTGCTGAGCTGCTACTCTTTCATAAAGTTCCAGAATTTTCGGGGCTTCATTTTCCCAGCAAAGTTCTTGAGAAGCAATTTCCAGTTGAGGAAGATAAGAACTTCTCCCCTTTTCTAAAACGGTTTTTACTTTTTCTGCCAAATGTTTTGGTTCGTGAGAAGTGATGAATTCGCCTACGTGATAATTTTCTACAATTTTCTGCATTTCTGGGAATTTAGAAACCACTACAGGAACTCTGGCTTGTATGTAATCTGAGATTTTATTTGGAAGTGAGTAGTAATAACTTAAGCCTTTATTTTCTTCGATGCTTAAACCGACATCTGCTTTTTCGGTGATTTTTCTTAAATCATCAGGATGAAGATTTCCTAAGAATTTTACTTTATTTTCTAGATGTAAATTTCTCGTAAGTTGTTGATATTCTTCTAAAAAAGGACCTCTTCCTGCAATATGAAATTCTGCATTTTCTATAAATTGCATTGCTTCAATCATCTTATCAATTCCTCTAGAATAATTGATGGTTCCTTGGTAAAGAATGATTTTTGGGTGGTTTTCAACGAAATTCTTCGGTGATTCTGATTTTTGAGGAAAATTTCTAATGACAATGGGTTTTTTAATCTTATAATTGGTTTCAAACCAGTTGGCATAAGAATCATTTGCCGTAATAAAATATTTGATTTTTCTAATCAAAGCATTCTCCAGAAGTCTCCAAACATGCTGAACCCAACGATTGGTAACAGTTGGCATTTCGGTAAAAATCTCGTGACTGTCCCAAACTAAAGGAATTCCTTTGATTTTTGACACCAAATAATTGGGTAAAAGTGCATCTAAATCGTTGGCGTGAAGAATTGTATTTCGGTCAGCTTTTTTCAGCAATTCAAAGAATAATTTCCACTGAAATTCTAAGTAAGCGAAACGTAATTTTTTAGAATGTAAAGAAATTCTTGAAAATGGATAAGGCCTTTTCATATCGGGAGTTCCGCCCCAATTATTGCCTATTACTTCTATTTGGTAAGCATTTTCGTGCAAGGTTTTGCAGAATTTTTCCACACGCTGATCGGTGTATAAATTATTGAAAACGCTTACCAAAATTTTCATTATGTAAAACTTTTAATCGTGTTTTATTAAATGATAAAGTTGTATAACGCAAAGAATTGCGTTAGGAATAATGATAGGCCACAACATTCCGCTGAAAACACCATAAATTACAAAAGCGATACAACCGATAAGATTAATCACTCTAATTTGCTTGATGTTTTTCACCATAAAGCTCAGCACTACAAAGAATGATGCAGCATAACCTACATAATTTGCCCAATTCGCGTCCATTTCAAAAAAATTTAAGACGACAAAATTACTAATTTCCTGCTATTAATTTTGTAAAATAATGTCATAAAGTCATAATATGAGTTTGGTAAAGTATTTGTAACTTTGATTTACGAAATCAATTCATATTGACTTCATTAGAATTTTATTGAGAGAAATTATCATGGAAAATAAATTTTCAGAAGGCTTAACCAAAGTCTTCAAACAAAGTAAAAGCGAAGCAAAACGTTTGCATAGCGAATTTTTATCTACTGAACATTTCTTGCTGGGAATTATTCAGACGGATAATTCTGCTAAAGAAATTTTAGAAAATCTTCAGGCAGATCTTACTCAGATTCGCAGAAAGATTGAAAATATGAACGTAAATACCAATCCTTTTTCAGAAGAAAAGGAGAATATTTCTTTCACCAAATTAGCAGATTATGCGGTAAAAAGAGCAGATTTAGAATGCAGACAATACAGAGCTTCAGAAATTAATACTGTTCATCTTTTGTTAGGAATTCTCTATAAAATGGAAGATCCTACTACCAATATTTTAAGCGCTTACGAAATAGACTATGATAGTGTAGCCAAAGAATATCAATCTATGCTTAAAAACTCTGGTCAGTTGCCAAAGAGTTCTGCGTATGATGATGATGAAGAGCGTGAAGAATACGGTCAAATGAAAAAACCTACTGGAAATCTAGGAACAGGAAAAAGCAAAACGCCAACTTTAGATAATTTTGGAAGAGACCTTACTGCACTAGCTTCTGAAGGTAAGTTAGACCCTGTAATTGGTAGAGAAAAAGAAATTGAAAGGGTTTCTCAAATTCTGTCAAGACGTAAGAAGAACAATCCGCTTTTGATTGGGGAACCAGGCGTTGGTAAATCTGCCATTGCAGAAGGTTTAGCGCTCAGAATTATGCAGAAAAAAGTGTCTAGAGTTCTTTTCGGGAAAAGAGTAATTACGTTAGATTTAGCAAGTCTAGTAGCTGGAACTAAATACAGAGGTCAGTTCGAAGAGAGAATGAAAGCGATTATGACGGAACTAGAGAAAAATAGAGACGTTATCCTTTTCATAGATGAATTGCATACGATTGTTGGTGCGGGAAGTTCTACAGGAAGTCTTGATGCTTCTAATATGTTTAAACCTGCTTTAGCAAGAGGCGAAATTCAATGCATCGGTGCGACTACTTTAGACGAATACCGTCAGTACATCGAAAAAGATGGTGCTTTAGAAAGACGTTTCCAAAAAGTAATGGTAGAACCTACTTCTGTGGAAGAAACCATTTTGATTTTGAATCAAATTAAAGACAAATACGAAGATCACCATAATGTAACGTATACAGACGAAGCAATTGCATCGTGTGTAAACCTTACTTCGAGATATATTACCGATAGATTTCTTCCAGACAAAGCGATTGATGCGATGGACGAAGCGGGTTCTAGAGTGTATATCAAAAATATGAAAGTTCCTACTGACATCATTGAGCATGAAAAGCAAATTGAAGAAATTAAGGAACTGAAACAAAAAGCGGTAAAAGCCCAAGATTATTTAGAAGCGAGAAAATTAAAAGATGAAGAAGAGCGTTTACAACTAGAATTGGCAGTAGCTCAAGACAAATGGGACAAAGAAGTGAAGGAGAAAAAAGAAGTGGTAACCGAAGAAAATGTAGCTGAGGTAGTTTCGATGATGTCTGGAGTTCCAGTAACAAAAGTGGGCAAAAACGAGATGGATAAATTAGCCAATATGGATAATTTACTCAACGGAAAAGTCATTGGCCAAGAAGATGCTGTGAAAAAAGTGGTGAAAGCCATCCAAAGAAATAGAGCAGGATTGAAAGATCCAAACAGACCAATTGGAACATTTATTTTCTTGGGAACAACAGGTGTTGGTAAAACCGAATTGGCTAAAGTAATGGCTCGTGAATTATTCGATTCTGATGATGCATTGATTAGAATAGACATGAGTGAATACATGGAGAAATTCGCGGTTTCTAGACTAGTAGGAGCGCCTCCAGGTTATGTAGGTTATGAAGAAGGCGGACAATTGACAGAAGCGGTTCGTAGAAAACCTTACGCAGTAGTTTTATTAGACGAAATAGAAAAAGCACACCCAGATGTTTTCAATATTTTATTGCAAATTTTAGATGAAGGTCACGTTACCGATTCTTTAGGAAGAAAAGTGGATTTCAGAAATACGATTATCATCTTGACATCTAACATTGGAACAAGAGATTTAAAAGATTTCGGTGATGGAGTAGGATTCGGAACTTCTGCTAAAAAATCGAATACAGATGCAAGAGCAAGAGCAACAATAGAAAACGCTCTTAAAAAAGCTTTTGCGCCAGAATTTTTGAATAGAATAGACGATATTATCATCTTCAATTCTCTTGAAAAAGAAGACATTAAGAAAATTATTGACCTTGAGTTAAATAAACTCTACAAACGTCTGGAAAAACTAAATTACAAAGTAGAATTAACAGACGAAGCTAGAGATTTCATCGCAGAGAAAGGTTGGGACAAAGATTTTGGAGCAAGACCTCTAAAACGTGCCATCCAAAAATACATAGAAGATTTATTAGCAGAAATGTTGGTAAATAAACAATTCTCTGAAGGTGAAACCGTAGTTTTAAAACTAAACGAAGCAAAAGATGCTTTAGAAGGCGAAACCCAAAAGAAATCTAAACAAAAAGCATAAAAAGAAACCTCCGAATTTTCGGAGGTTTTTTATGATTTAATTTTTGAAGAAAATTTAGAAAAAAGATATGTAAATATTGCAGATATTATAGACATTAACAAAGTTAACCAGCCAAATAAAAGAAGACTAAAAAAAGATAAGTATAATCCACCTGTCAACATTTCAAAAGGATTTGCGGGTCTTCCACCTAAAGAATCTACAAAGCTACCATTAATATAAAATCCTAATGTTGCAATTATACTATCAATAATAAAGCAAAAATAATGATTTAAAGTACCTGATAGTAAAGTGACAATAATGATTTTAAAAATATTAAAATTGTCTTTTCTAACTATTATTTTCCATAAAAAGAAAGATATGATAAAATTAGAAATTGGCAGAGTGACTATAAATATTTAGTATCCATCTCCAATAGATAGTAAATAAACAATTATTCCAATAAATATTCCAAAAATGGAATTTAAAATTCCAAATAATAAATAGCTTTTCATTTTTACAACCCAAAAACCACTCCAATATTAGGCACAAAACCACTGCTGAAAATACTGCTGTTTTGTTTCCAAAGTACGTTATACATTCCACCAATCTGCAAATAGGAGTTATTGCCCATTCTTTGCATATAACCGCCACCAATGTAAAGTGCCGCTTCGTTTGAACTGTATTTTTCTTCTGAAGATTTTACTTTTTGATTGATAAAATATTCCTGAAATTGAGAACCCAAATAGAAATTTCTGCCCAAATAATAATTCACAAACGGTCCAATTCCAAACAAAGTAGAATAAGAATAAGAAGAGTTTTGCCAATTGAGACTTCCCATCAAACCTGTTTCTAAATTTTCAGAAATTTTATAGCCTACTCTTGGTGCAATATGTACCGCAATGCCGCTATTACTGCCAAAACCGCCAGTTAAACCAGCATAACCACCAAAAGTCCATTTAGAGTTTTGCGTAGAGTTTTCCACCTGTGAAAATGCTGAAAAAGACATCAGCATCAGAAAGAAAAGAGATAATTTTTTCATTTTTAGAAAATTTCTATGATTCAAATTTAGCAGAAAAATTTCAAATGAGTTTTTAATTCGTAATTTTGCAGTCGTAAAACTTTCCCTTAACGAAAGCGTAACTCAATTATGAAAATAGTAGTCGGTTTATCAGGAGGTGTAGACTCCAGCGTTGCAGCGTATTTGTTGCAGAAACAAGGTCACGAAGTCATCGGACTTTTTATGAGAAATTGGAACGATGCTTCCGTAACTTTAGAAGATGAATGTCCTTGGATTGAAGACAGCAATGATGCACTTTTAGTGGCCAAAAAACTGGGAATTCCGTTCCAAGTGATTGATATGAGCGAACTCTACAAAGAACGCATTGTAGATTATATGTTTGCCGAATACGAAAAGGGGAGAACTCCCAATCCTGATGTTTTGTGCAACCGAGAAGTAAAATTCGATGTTTTTCTAGAAACCGCACTTTCTCTAGGTGCAGATAAAGTAGCAACGGGACATTACGCCAAGTTAGATTCTTTCACCAACGAAAATGGGGAAGAAGTATATCAACTTTTGGCAGGAAAAGATAACAACAAAGATCAAAGTTATTTCTTGTGTCAATTGAGTCAAAAACAGCTTTCTAAAGCGCTTTTCCCGATTGGAGAACTCACCAAACCTGAAGTAAGAGAGATTGCCAGAGAAATGGAATTGGCAACTGCGGATAAAAAAGATTCTCAAGGTCTTTGTTTCATCGGGAAAGTAAGTTTGCCTACTTTTCTTCAGCAACAATTAAAAGCTAAAGAAGGCGAAATTGTAGAAATTTTCAGTGATTTTGCTGAATATCACAAAGAAAAACCTGAATTTTCTTCAAAATTAGAAGAGTTAGAGTATTTGTCTGCAAAAATCCATTACAAAAAATCTGACGGAAAAGTAATTGGCAAACATCAAGGTGCACAATTTTACACAATTGGTCAAAGTAAAGGCTTGGGAATTGGCGGACATAAGGAATCTTGTTTCCTCATTTCCAGAGATATGGAAAATAATTTGGTGTATGTAGGAGAAGGAAGAAATTTCCCAGGATTATTTAGAAAAGCTTTGAAAATTGACAATTCAGAATTGCATTGGGTTCGTGAAGATTTACGTCTTAAAAACGGAGAATCTATGGAAGTAATGGCGAGAATTAGATACAGACAACCTTTAGAAAAAGCTACGCTTTATCAGTTCGAAGAAGGGTTTTTCATAGAATTCGAAAATCCACAATCCGCGATTGCAGAAGGACAATTTGCAGCTTGGTATGTAGGCGAAGAACTATTAGGAAGCGGAGTGATTTCTTAGAAATTTTAAAATAGTTAGAAGCAGTCATTTAAGGCTGCTTTTTTTATGTTTAGAATAAGAAAAAACCTTATCAATAAAGGCTTTTAAGCAATAAAAACTTTTATTTTGAAGTTATAATTAAAATGATGCTTATGAATTACAATGAACTCTATGAAATTTTAAAAGAAAACTTTGAAAAAGAAGGAAGTTTCAAAATAATTGAAGACCTAAATGTAACGATAGAAACCATTCATTTTCATTCTAAAAAAGCAGATTTACTCAATGGTTCTTTTTCTACCACTTCTTGCGAAAAACACCAAACACATTTCAAGGAAAGTAATGAAAATCAAATACTTTATGGTTTTTCAAGTATTGATGTAAAAGATTTTGACATCGAAAGAAATAAACATTTTGACTATTATATTCTCAAAAGAGCAGATGTAGAAATCGCCGAAGGAACGCTCATTTTTTTCCATGGATTGAACGAGAAAAAGTGGGATAAATATTTACCTTGGGCTTATGAATTGGCTCAAAAAACCAAAAAAGCCATCATTCTTTTCCCGATTGCATTTCACATGAACAGAGCCGAAGAAATCTGGAGTGACAGACGTGCAATGGTAGAAGTAGCACAGTTCAGAAAGAAAAATTATCCCGAAAATACCAATTGTTCATTTGTAAATGCAGCCATTAGTTCACGTTTAGAAGCGCATCCTCAGAGAATTTTTTGGTCTGGTTTTCAGACGTATTCAGATGTGATACAAGTTGTGAAAGACATTAGAAATCAGAAGATTAAAAGTATTTCAACGGAAACTTCTATTGATTTGTTTGGCTATTCTATTGGTTCATTTTTGTCGATGATTCTAAAAATGGCAGACCCTGAAGGAATTTTTGAAAATTCTAAATTATTCTGTTTTTGTGGCGGAATGACGATTGACAGAATGTTCCCGATTTCTAAATACATTATGGATGCAAGAGCTGCCATAAAAATGCAAACCGTTTTTGCAGAATTGTTAAGCTCTGATTTTCAGTCAGATGAAAGATTAGGTCATTTTCAAGACGAGAAATTACATCCACAGGAAAGTTGGTTCAAAATGATGTTGAGATACAATTATTTCCAAAAAGAAAGAGAAGACAGAATTAAAAAACTGCATCATCAAATTAAACTCTATGTCCTTGAAAAAGATGAAGTTGCACCACCTATGGAAGCGCTCAATACTTTGCAAGGCGGTTACAGAAATATAAAAACTGAGGTAGAAATTCAGGATTTTCCTTATGAATATTCGCACATGGTTCCGTTTCCTTTAACCAATAAAATTCAGAAAGAGGTTACGGAAGCTTTTCAGCATTTTATCAATTCTGCGAGTGAGTTTTATAAGGGTTGATTTGGTCCAAAACAGTCTTTAAAACTAAAATATAGAATTATTAAAGCTAATCCTCCAAAGATTATTTGGTCTATTAAAACATCATAGCGATATTTGGGAAGTTGATGTTCTGGATAATCAATTTCCCAAACCTTTGTATTAGCAAATTTTGTTAAAATTTCTGGAGTTATTGGGATTCTTTCTACGCTATCATAAGGAGGTTTAAAGAATATTTTTCCAATTGAAAAGTTATTGCTAATTTCTTCTTCATTATGAAAATACCATAAATAGTTATTAAAATTGACATTATATTTTTTGTGATAGCTTCCAAGAAATTCATCCATATCATCACCATAAATCCCTAAAGAAAAAATATCAGTGTCAGGAAAAATATTATCTACTTTTAAGAAATCTTTTGTAAAATCTACAATTTCTTCTATAGTAATCATTTTCAATTTTGCACTTTCAATTTTCAATTACTTCACCAACCAATCTTTAAAATCTTTCACACGTTCTCTGCTAACTGTAATTTCTTCGGCGGGTTGCGCTTGTAATTCTACTTTGTAATTCGGTGAAGTATGAATGTTTTTGATACAATCTGAACTGATGATGAACTGTCTGTTTACACGGAAAAACGTTTTTTCATCCAAAACTTCTTCCAATTCATCTAAGGTAAAATCTGTTGGGAAACTGCGTTCTAGAGTCTGTGCGTAAACAATTTTATTTTCAGAATAAAAACAACAAATTTCTTCAGTTTTGATAACCTTCAAATTATAACCAATTTTCACTAGAATTCTAGACAATTTCGGTTGATTTTCTTTGATTAAAGATTTCATTTCCAAAGCATTGTGTGTTTCTTCGGAAGGCAAAAAACTTTTGAATTTTTCAATTGCTTTGGCTAAATCTTCCTCTGAAATAGGCTTGAGAAGATAATCTATAGAATTGAGTTTGAAGGCTTTTAAGGTATATTGATCAAAAGCAGTCGTGTAAATAATGAAACTTTTGGTAGGAACTTTTTCAAAAATATCAAAAGACAAACCATCGCCCAAAACAATATCTGAAAATATCAGTTTCGGATGTTCGTTTTTACTGAACCAATCTACAGCATCTTCCACAGAATGGAGTGTTGCAACCAATTGTAAATCAGTAAAATTGCTTATTAATCTTTCGAGTTTTCTTGCAGCTGGTTTTTCGTCTTCTATAATTACTACTTTCATATTCTTTAATTCAAATTTTCAAGGTAAAAGCTTAGGGTTTCTAATGTCATTCTGAGTGAAGTGAAACGGAATGAAGAATCTATTTTTAAGAATAATTTCATCTCCAAATTAGCTCATTTTTTATATTTTCAAATTTCTATTTCTTTCCATCAATTCACGTATTTTCTTTTCTTCCCAGTTTTTTCCGAGGATAAAATTAGGCAAGAAAACGGATAAACCATGAGCAAAAAGTCCAATTCCCCAAAGTCCGATTCCCCAGAATTGATTTTGCTGGAAAAATGTTTCAAAAGAATCGTATTTTATGGATGTTGACAAAATTAAAAACAAGTTGACCAACACATAAACCAAAGCGTGAATATAGAAACCTTTGATTTCTTTCACCCTTTTTCTGGCTCTTTCGTATTGAATATTTTTATCGTTTATAGGTTCCATTTTTTTAATTTTTTTGTTTGTATTTCTCCATTAATTCTTTGGTTTTTCTTTCTTCCCAATTTCTGAAATAAGGCGTGAATAAATAAATTCCGTAACCCAAAAGAAAAATTCCCCATAAGATTACAATCCAAACGCTGTAATTTCTAGAAATATTAAGAAGATTCCCGTCATAATTTCGGCTAACAATGAAATAACTCACTGCTAAATATCCCAAAACCATGTAATAATACGTTCTGATGTCTTTTACTCTTTTTTGTGCTTTTTTGTAAGCAATTTCGTTGAATTTATCTTGATTTTCCATAGTTATTTCCATTTTCTAGCGTTTTCTTCTTCTTTTTCCATGTATTTTTTGATTTGGCGTTCTTCCCAATCTGTTCCGATACCGAAAGTCTTAATTCCGTGAGAAATTACACCGATTCCCCAACCTAACATTGGCCACCAAAACCAATGATATTTAGGCGAAGTTTGGAAGTTGATAAAAATTAAAAATGGAATAAAAATGCAGTAAGAAATTAAGTTTCCGTAGAAACCTTTGAGTTCTTCTACGCGTTTTGCGGCTTTTTCGTAAGCCAATTGTTCTTGTGATGGAGTATATGGATTCATAGGGTTCAATTTTTCTGTTAAAATAGGGAGTTTCACACGGAAGAAAGCTTCAGATTTTTCTACAAAGACATTTCTTTCGGTTAATAAATTATATCTCGAAACAATGTTTGCCAAACCTACTCCTGTAGATGTATTCGGCAATTCTCTGGTTTGCAAATTATTTTCGATGATGAGGTTTCCTTTTTCTGTAAATATTTTGATATTCAATGGTTTAGATGAAGTGGCAAAATTGTGTTTAATAGAATTTTCGAGCAAAAGTTGCAAAGAAAGTGGCACTACAAAACCTTTTTTGTCTTCCTCTGAAATGTTGAACTCAAAGGTTACAGCATCTTCAAATCTGGTTTTCAACAGTTCGCAATACGTTTTGGCAAAGTCTATTTCTTCTTCCACCGAAACCAGTTCCTTGTCTTTTTGTTCCAAAACATAGCGATAAATTTTTGACATAGAATTGGTAAAACGTTGCGCTTGAACAGGATTTTCTTCAATCAAAGAGTCTAAAACGTTCAGAGAATTGAATAAAAAATGCGGGTCTAATTGATTTTTTAAACTTTCGAATTGTGCATTGGCTGATTTGGCGATGAGTTTTTGTTCTACTACTTCTTTTTTGGTAGAGTTTTTCCACGCCGCCATAAAACCTCTAGCGTGACCAATTGCCGAAATCATAATCGCAAAATTGATGAAAAACCAATTGATGAAGTTCATCTCACCTTTGAAGAATTTTTCTGGATTTTTGCCTTGTATAACAATGAAATTCAAATAATTACAGAAATAAACCAGTGCAACATTCATCAACAAAGTTCCTACAATAGCAGCGATGGTTCTTTTGCGCGTTTCCTCTGTCCACGAGAATTTAGAATCTAGATAATCGTTTAAAAAACCGTTTCCTAAACCTATGAAAAACGTGTACATTCCAGAAATAAGGAAAGTAACAGAGTATCTTTCGAATGTTTTTTCTCCTGGATCAATTAAGAAGATAAAAAGACTTACAATAATATTGATGTAGAGTAGGTTAAGTGCCTTTTTTTTGATTACCTCGAGTTTCATTTTCTAAAAATAATATTTTAAAATTATTTTTCGTTTAAAATTTCTTGGATTTTTCTTTCTTCCCAGTTTCTGCCTAAAAACAGCTCACCACCAAAAACCGATAAACCATGAGCCAATAAGCCGAAACCCCAGAAAAAAGCCGTGTAATAATTATCAATGTTATTAAAACCTTTTCCGTCTGCAATTACATTAGAGAAAATAATAAATACGTTTACCAATACGAAAACCAAAGCGTGCGTGTAAAAACCTTTGATTTTTTTTACGTGCTTTCTAGCGTTTTCTAGTTTCTGTTCTTGTGTTGTTTTGTACGTTTCCATAGTGTTTGAATTTTAAAAATTAATATTTTGTGATTGGGTTAAATTTCTTGATGTAAAGGTAGTTTTATAAGAGGCGCTTTCAAATTTTAGTTGACTGAACCGTCATTTTTGTATACTGAATTGTAATTTAATCCTTAAAGGATTTCAAATCCTTTAAGGATTGGAAATGAAAAAATGTTATTTTTACAAAAAAAACTAATGGATTCTTTAGCCTTAATACCTGGAAATTTTTACCATATTTATAATAGGGGAAATAATGGTCAAGATATTTTCTTTGAGAATGAAAATTATATTTTTTTTCTTAACAGATACGACAGGTATATTTCGCCTTTTTGTGAAACGATAGCTTGGGTTCTTTTAAAAAATCATTTTCATATTTTAATTTATGTTAAAGATTATGAAGATTTTAATATGATTAACCTAGAATATTCAACTGTGAAAAGTCCCAAACGTATAGATTTGCATTTACAATTTGGACACTTTTTTAATTCTTATGCAAAAGCTATTAATAAACGATATAAAAGAACAGGAAGCCTATTCGAGAAAAAATTTGAAAGAAAAATTGTAAATTCTGATACTTATTTACAAAATCTGATACATTATATCCACTATAATCCTGTAAAACATCGTTTTACGGAAAATATTTGGGATTATCCTTGGAGTTCTTATGAAAGCGTTTTATCTAGTAAACCCACAAAACTTAAAAGAGAATTTGTTCTTAATTTATTTAAAAACAAAAAAGCCTTTGAAGAAGAGCACCAAAAAGAAAAAAATTATATAGACATTGAAGATTTAATTATTGAATATTAAAAAATCCTTTAAGGATTAAGAATCCTTAAAGGATTGAAATAAAACTATTTCGCTTGAGCAATAAAATAATTCGCTTCACCTTGTCCCCAATTTGGATCAAGAGAAGATTTTAATTTGTAAGTTTTGAACTGTTCTAAAGCTTTCTTAAAAAGTTCAATGCCTTTGGTTTTGCTTCCGCCGAATTGTTCTGGAGTGAAATATAAATCTTCCGCTTCCATAATCGTAATTCTAGGATTTTCTGGATCTAATTTTTTGGCTTCAGCAAGAGCGTTTTGAGCAGCGAGACCTTCAGTTTGGTATCTTTCCATAGGATTTACCATCATTTTCAATCCGTGATTCATTTTTTTCAAAATATAAATTTCCGCATTATTCGGAGAAAGCGCTTCTGCTTTGTCAATATAATTTTGAGCTTCTTTTGCCACTTCGTCTAGTTGCGCAATTTGGTTTTGTTGCATCAGTGTTCTTCCTTTTTTTAGAATAGAAAAAGCGGCGTAATAATACGGTTGCCAAAGTGTTTTTTCTTTGTCTCCAATTCTTGCAAAATCATTGGCTTGAGCAGTGTATTCATCTGAATTAGATTTTGGCATTTCGATGGTTTGAACTTTCGGCATCATGGCTTTCCTGAAGAACTAGATGGTGGTGATGAGATTTTGGCGATTTTGCCAGATGACAGAATCGTTTTGATCTGCGGACACGACAGATTTCGCGTCGGCAGCGGTTACGGCTGTGGAGGCTCAAACATTGCCGAAGACTGGTTATGGCTTGATGAACCTGTTATTCACGCTCCATCAGGACTTTATGAACGAATGACTGAGTTCCCAGCAGCAATTAGAGCGGAGATCGCTGCTCGTAAATCAGATGGCCGTGCATGGGTTCGTTTCGAGAAGACGGTTCATGTGGTGGGTTATCAAGCATTGACGGATGTGGAAGTTGCCGCAAAAATTATCAGCGACGGTTGGTCTTCTATTTTTAGTCGGATACGCTGGTAACGGAAAGACAGGAGATGAGTGATGGAAGGCGTTGCATTTGCAGGGGTATTTCTGGCCGTTGTGGTGTATAGGGCGACCTTCTTTTACATAAAAGCCCGATGGGGTTTGCCGGTAGTGCTCAACGGAATTGGCGCCACTTTCATGTCCGCTGGTGCTTTCATGTTCTGGATGTTTTTAACAAATGACGTTGGGAATGATCACAATTTTTCGATGCCGGAAGTTCCGATCAGAGTCCCTGCGACCTACATCATGCTTTCGTTGTCATGGTATGTAGCTGCCATCAAATTGTTCTTGGCATTTGCTGATACGATTAAACCGATAAAGAAAAAACAGTTCTGAACGGAAACGATTATGACTGCTTCACACCCGAATCAACTGCGAGAATGCATGGGCCGCATGACGACTCCCGTGTACTGGGTCGCAGACTGTGCGTGCGGCACCGATCATCAAGCATGGACACTCATGCTGAGTGACGGTCGGTCAGGCGAACGGATCAGCATGAGCGATACATTGTTCGTGCGCCTAAGCTGTATATCGTGACTGGGAAAC
>OGVG01000036.1_pt1 | contig 18450 bp, 19 predicted proteins | sample 1575691 | NCBI WGS metagenome assembly OGVG01 (sample SAMN07581545, study PRJEB24739) | freshwater metagenome | reverse complement strand
GATCTTAAAATCCTATAATAAACTAAATAATACGTGGGAAATGAACCCACAAAAAATCACAGTAGAGAACGCAAAGAAGATTTGTTTGATTCTAAAGTGCAAATTAGAGGAGGTTGACGAATGGAAGTAAAGTGCTGGAATTGTGATGAATTGATTGACGAAGATGAAAAAGTAAGAAAAATAGAAGGTAATCGTGTTTGTGAAGAATGTTGGGAACATTGTAAATAAGAACAACAAGAAGATCACGAAGCAGACTATTGGGATAGAGTAATTGATGAAAGGAAAGGGAAATAAAAAATGAATAGAGTATTGATTATAACAGCATGGATATTGATTATGGTCGGCTACTGTGCTTTCTATGTATGGATGGCACATATTGATTTCAAGGAAGGAGAAAAGGAATGAACGCACAAGAAATGTTTGAAAGAATTGGTTGGAAGAAAGTTAAAAAACCAGCAGAATTAGAACCTATCTTCAATGACTTTTATTCAAATAATGATATTGTTTATGAGTTTTATCATGAAGGCGACCTTACATGCCGACTTTACTTTATTGACGGAGTATATGGTTATGCTGTTGATAATTTATCGGCTATTGAAGTTGTACCCCAAGAACACCAAGCAATCACACAACAAATGAAAGAGTTGGGGTGGCTATGAAATACAAAGTAGGGGATAAGGTTAGAGTTAAAAAATGGCAAGATTGGATGTTTGAAGATGTTGATGACACCAAATTAAAAATTCAAGAAAGTGAATTTGATCCACGCATAATTCAAAAAGGTCTAATTGGTGGTTTCACAACAAAAGAACTAGAGAATAAAATTGATCACGAATTAGTCATTCTTCAATTAACCGAGTTAAACGCACTCAAAACACGTCAATTAGATGAGTTAATGAAGTTTATCGCTCATTTAGTCCCAAAAGCACACAAAGAGTATTTATCACATCACTTAAACGATGTTCAGTTGATAGATGGAATCATGTACCACGTTAGAAAAGGGGAATATAGAGAATATTTAACCAAAGAAGCATTTCAGTCTATCTTAGATGCTATAAGAAAAGGAACAAAAATCCAAAGACATATCGCAGATCAGGTTGCTGTAGCAATGAAAGATTGGGCTTTGTCTAAAGGAGTGACTCACTACACTCACTGGTTTCAGCCATTAACAGGAGCTACTGCAGAAAAGCACGATTCATTTTTTACTCCAATTGAAGGGGGAAGAGCTATCGAAAGATTTAATGGTGGAATGCTGATTCAGCAAGAACCAGACGCTTCTTCTTTCCCAAATGGTGGAATTAGAAATACTTTCGAAGCGAGAGGTTATACAGCTTGGGATCCTACTTCTCCAGCTTTTATTATGGGAACTACACTTTGTATTCCTTCGATTTTTATTTCTTATACTGGTGAAACATTAGATTACAAAGCACCATTATTAAGAGCTTTACATGCTGTAGACGAAGCCGCAACAGAAGTAATGCAATATTTTGACAAAAATGTAACAAAGGTGATTCCTACTTTAGGTTGGGAACAAGAATACTTTTTAGTTGATTCTGCATTATATCAATCAAGACCAGACTTAGTATTAACTGGTAAGACGTTATTAGGACATTCTCCTGCAAAAGGTCAGCAGTTAGATGATCATTATTTCGGTTCTATTCCTACTAGAGTGATGAATTTTATGAAGGAACTAGAAATAGAATGTATGAAATTGGGAATTCCTGTTACAACTAGACATAATGAAGTTGCTCCAAACCAGTTTGAGTTGGCTCCAATGTTTGAAGAAGCAAACGTAGCTGTAGACCATAATTCATTATTAATGGATGTAATGGCAAGAGTAGCTCACAAACATCATTTCCATATTTTATTACACGAAAAACCATTTGCTGGAGTAAACGGAAGTGGAAAACACAATAACTGGTCACTTTCTACAGATACTGGCGAAAATTTATTAAGCCCTGGGAAAAATCCTAAGAAAAACTTGCAGTTTTTGACTTTCTTCGTGAATACGATTAAAGCAGTTCATGAATATGCAGACTTATTAAGAGCAAGCATTGCTTCTGCAAGTAATGACCACAGATTAGGAGCAAACGAAGCGCCACCTGCAATTATCTCAGTATTCATCGGTTCACAATTATACAGTGTACTTTCTGAATTAGAAAAAGTAACCAATGGAAAGCTTTCTCCAGAAGAAAAAACAGAATTAAAACTAAATGTAGTAGGTAAAATTCCAGAAATTTTATTAGACAATACAGATAGAAACAGAACTTCGCCTTTCGCATTTACAGGAAATAAATTTGAGATTAGAGCAGTAGGTTCTTCTGCAAACTGTGCAGAATCTATGACGGTAATGAACACCATCGCTGCAAAACAATTAAAAGAATTCAAAAAAGAAGTAGATGCTTTAATTGAAAAAGGTCTTAAAAAAGATGAAGCTATTTTCAATGTGTTAAGAGAATACATCAAACAATCGAAAAACATTATGTTCGAAGGTGATGGATATTCTGATGACTGGGCAAAAGAAGCACAGAAAAGAGGTTTATCTAACCTTAAAACTACTCCAGAAGCTTTAGAAAGAGAAATGGACAAAAAGTTCGTGAAACTTTACGAAGAAATGGGCGTTTTCTCTCATGTAGAAGTAGAAGCTAGAAACGAAATTAAGTTAGAAAAATATTCTACTGTAATTGATATTGAAGCTAGAGTTTTGGCAGATATTGCTAGAAATCACATCATTCCAGCTGCATTAAACTATCAGAACAGATTGATAGACAATGTAAAAGGATTAAAAGAAATTTTCGGAGATAAAGAATTCAAAGCTTTGGCAAAAGAACAAATGAGTTTAATTACTCAGATTTCTGAAAACGTTTCTATTATTAAGTTAGGAGTAGAAGAGTTGTTAAAAGCGAAAGATAAAGCAAAATCCACTACCAACTCACAGAAACAGGCAAAAGCCTATTGTAACGAAGTGAAGCCATTGTTTGATAAAATTAGGGAAGCATCAGACGCATTAGAAATGATGGTAGATGATGAGCTTTGGCCACTCACAAAATACAGAGAATTATTATTCACTAGATAATCACACTTCCCTCTCCTTTTCGAGAGGGATTTTTTTTTTAAAAATTAATATGAAAATAGATATCCTAAAAACCGAATCACATCACAAAGATTTCCAAAAATTAGTCTACGAATTAGATCTTTATCTTGCAGAAATAGACGGAGAAGACCATTCTTTTTATGCTCAATATAATAAGCTAGACGCTATAAAAAACTGTATTATCATTTATATAGACAAAGAACCCATTGCTTGTGGAGCATATAAAAAATATGATGACCAAACCATCGAAATTAAGAGAATGTTTACCAAAGAACACTATAGAGGAAAAGGATATGCTAAAATGGTTCTATTGCTTTTAGAAAAGTGGGCAAAAGAAGAAGGCTATAATTTTTCGGTTTTAGAAACTGGTAATCAACAGGTTTCAGCGGTTCATCTTTATGAAAAGTCTGGTTATTCTCGTATTCCTAATTATGAACCTTATGAAAATGTAGAAAATAGCATTTGTTTTCTAAAACAGTTAGTGTATTGATTTTAAGAAATTTACATAATAAATTTAATGTTAAAGAATTTCCTTCGTTAAAGTTTACATCATTATAGACTAGCGTTATATAATTTATAGATTTTGACAATATTTTGTTAAAAAGTCTTAAAAAAAAATTCCGCAGGATTTCCAAAATAGGAGCCTCGCGGAAATTTTTTTTTAACATATGAAAGACAAATGTTAAAAAATGTTAAATTTTTTGATTAGCTGACAATTATCAAGTCCTAAAAAACTTGTATGATATACTTTTGTCTTGTCTAAAAAAGAAATCTACACAGATAATCAAATAAATATGAAGAAAAGAGTTTTGCTAAGTTTGGTTGCAATTATTTCCATCTTCTCGTTGCAATCTTGTGTAACAAACTACGTTGTTTCTACACCTACAAAATACAAATCTAGTACCAAACTAGATAAAATAAATACTAGAAATCTAAATTCTGCAAGCAAAAGTTCTTATGATAGCTATAATGCAACTTTTGAAATGGCAAAAAAATCAGAAATGGCTGCTTTGATTACAGGAGCGATTTCTCATGCTAAAACGATTGATGATATTCTAAGTGAAGCGAATACTTATTTAGGAACTCCTTACAGATTTGGTGGTTCTACCAGAAGTGGAATAGATTGTTCAGCATTCGTTTTAAATGTTTATGAAGAAACTACAGGTTTAGAATTGCCAAGAGTTGCCGCAGAACAAGCTGAGCTAGGAGAAAGAGTAGAGAGACAGCAATTGCAAAAAGGAGATTTGGTTTTCTTTGCACACAGCAGAAGAATCTCTCACGTAGGAATAGTACAAGAAGTTACACCAGAAGGAGAAATTAAATTTATTCATGCAGAATACGGTTTAAAAGGCGAAAGAAGTGCTGGCGAAACTGGAGTTTGGCTAGATGTAGGAAAACCTTATGCTAGAAAAATTTGTGCATTGGGCGTTAAAACTTCAAAATGGGTGACTATGCACGGTTTTGCCATCAATGTCAATACAGACTTACGCTATTTCGAATACATTATTCCTTGTGGAATCAAGGACAAAGCAGTTACTTCCCTAAAACGTGAACTAGAAAGAGAATTTACACCGGCAGAAGTGGAAGAAGTAAAAGAAAAAATAAAAAAACATTTTCAAGATGTTTTCGAAGCGGAACTTTTTTAAGTTTCGCTTTTTTTGTAGATTTGAGGAAAATAATCAATTTATGAACTTAATAGACAAAATATTAAAATCATCTAAACTGAATAAAAAATTTTTGAGTTTCTGGGTATATAGTGATGAGGAAACTTTTTGGTTTGGCCAAGTAATTGATTATAATAAAGAAAATATTATAATACAACATTATACAAGATATGGCAAAAAAGATGGAATAATCATTATTAAAAAATCAGACATTATAAGTATTGACATTAATGATGATTATTCAAAAGCTATGACTTATATTATTGAAAATTCTATAGAAATTTCAGATGAAAACAATTTCAACTTAAGTTTTAATTTTAAAGAAAATTGGCAATTTGAGTTGCTTAAACAAATTGAAGGAAATTATGATTTTATATCAAGCATTGAAATTAATAATAGTTATTATTCTGGCTTCGTTGAAGAAGTAGACAAAGAAAATTTCACATTTAATTTGATAGGAAAATCTGGAGAAGATGAAGGTTTAACAATGTTTAAAGTTGAAGATATTACGCATTTTAAAATTAATGATATTGACAATAGAAAAAGGTTATTACTTTACAATTGGAGAAAAAAATAAAAAGAAGCTTCACTGCATCTTTTTTCTTTTTAAAAAATCTTCGCTCCTCTGTAAACTTCGGTTTGAGATTCCATCAGCGGAGTTGCGTTTTGTCTAAAAGTAAAAAGATGATCCGTTCCTGCATGTAAATGATGATGTTCTTCGGTTTCCCAAAGTTCAATTAAGAAAAAAGTGCCTTTGTTTTCTCGGTCTTCTATTAAATCATATTGCAAGCAACCTTCTTCTTTTCTGGTTTCTATTACTAATTTTTTCAATAATTCTATCGCATCAAAAAGATGATTCTCTTTAAATCTAAATAATGCTACAATGTGTAAATTCATAACTGACTGTAATTTCTAAAACAAAAGTATTGATTTTTAAAAGCACATCAGAAATAAATTTTTGAAAGTTTATCAGAATCCTCAAATTCTTCCATTAGAAAATTCATAAAAAAAGTATCTAATTTTTATTAATTCGTAATTCCAAAAAATTTTTATCTTTGTGAAAATTCAAAAAGTAAAATGGCAGAATACAAATTAATCCTTCCTAGCATGGGAGAAGGCGTGATGGAAGCTACTATTATCAGTTGGTTATACAATGAAGGCGACACCGTAAATGAAGATGATTCTGTGGTAGAAATTGCTACCGACAAAGTAGACTCTGATGTTCCTACACCAGTTTCTGGGAAAATTGTAAAAATTTTAAAACATAAAGACGAAGTTGCTAAAATTGGTGAAGCAATCGCTATTTTAGACATTGCAGGTGAAGGAGAAGCTGCACCAGTTGCAGAAACTCCGAAAGCAGAAGAGCCTAAAACTGAAGTTCCTGCTGCAGAAGTAGTAAAAGAATTAGAAAAACCTTTAGCTACCACTTCTACTCCTCAAGAATTTTCTGGAGATGTATATCTTTCTCCACTCGTAAAATCTATTGCTCAAGAAGAAAATATTTCTGAAGCAGAACTTAAAACCATTAAAGGTTCTGGTTTAGAAGGCAGAATCACCAAAGAAGACATTCTGGCTTTTGTAAAAAATAGAAGCACTTCTACTCCAGTTGCTGTGCCAGTTCAAGTTACTGCTCCAGTTGCTACCGCTCCGCAACCTGCGCCAGCTCCAGTTGCAGAAGGTGACGAAATTATCCCAATGGATAGAGTTAGAAAAATCATTGCAGATGCTATGGTTAATTCTAAGAGAACTTCGCCACACGTAACTTCTTTCATAGAATCAGATGTAACGAATGTGGTAAAATGGAGAGCTAAACATAAAGATATTTTCGAAAAACGTGAAGGCGAAAAATTAACTTTCATGCCTATTTTCGTGAAAGCTGTGGTAAAAGCTATTCAGGATTTCCCTATGATTAATGTTTCTGTAGATGGCGACAAAATCATCAAAAAGAAAAATATCAACATTGGTATGGCAACTGCTTTACCAGACGGAAACCTTATCGTTCCTGTGATTAAAAATGCTGACCAATTATCACTTTCTGGATTGGCAAAAGCAATTAACGATTTAGCGTACAGAGCAAGAAACAAAAAACTTCGTCCAGAAGATACTCAAGGTGCTACTTACACCATTTCAAACGTAGGAACTTTCGGAAATTTAATGGGAACGCCTATTATTCCTCAACCGCAAGTTGCGATTTTGGCAATTGGTGCGATTGTGAAAAAGCCAGCAGTTATTGAAACCAAAGATGGCGACATGATTGGCATCCGTCAAATGATGTTTATGAGTCATTCTTATGACCACAGAGTTGTAGACGGTTCTCTTGGAGGAATGTTCCTAAAACATGTTCATGATTACCTACAAAATTGGGACATGAATACAGAAATTTAAGAGTCAAGTAAAAAGATAAAAGAAACCTTCGAAATTTTTCGGAGGTTTTTTTTTGTGGATTCCCCTCTTTTAGAGGGGTGTCAATCCGCTTTAGCGAGATTGACGGGGTGTTTTAGAAGCATTTCCCGCTTTCCGCTATATCTTTTTCTTGCAACCGCAATTCCCAATCTAAGAAAAAGGATGTCGCTGCAATCGGGGCTAGTTACGTTTTCGTCAAAAAATTGTTATTTTTGAAAAAAAAATAATAAACCTTGTTAACAAAAGAAGAAATAAGAGCATCCTATAAAAATTTTGATGATAATAAAATTTTAAAATTAGCTCAAAATCCAAAAGGATTAACCAAAGAAGCAATTCCAGTTCTAATAGAAGAGGTGAGATTAAGAAATTTAGACACAAGTTTCATAGAATGGATTCAATTAGAAAACAATCCTTTAAATCAATTAGAAAAAGATTCTATTTTCAGCAATATTAAAAATAGTAAATGTAGTATTTGTAAAACCAATTCGGACTTAAAAGCATACGAGTTTCATTCTGTAATCTCAGCAGTGATTTTTTGTGATGACATTTTACAACATTTAATCATCTGTGAAAAATGCAATAAAAAAATTAGATGGAAAAATTTCTTTAATACTATTCTATTAGGATGGTGGTCTAGAAAAGGATTCATTGCAACTATCACAGCATTATTAACTGAGTTTTTCAATCTTTTTTTAGTCAAAAGAATTAACGACCGAATCTTAAATACTTTAATAGAAGAGAATAATGGTACTTTTAGAAAAATTCTCTCTAGTGAAAATCCAAAACAGCAAATTCAAAATTTTATTGAAAATAATAATGTAAGAAATCTAAATAAAAACGAATATGAATAATTTCCACATCAGAAAAGCAACGCCAGAAGACACACAAACCATCTTTGACCTCATTTACAAATTAGCCGTTTACGAAAAACTAGAAAACGACGTTATTACCTCAGTAGAAGAACTTCGCACCAATATTTTTGAGAAAAAATTTGCAGAAGTTCTCATCGCAGAAGAAGACGAAAAACCTGTAGGTTTTGCACTCTATTTTCATAATTTTTCTACGTTTGTTGGCAAACCTGGTATTTATTTAGAAGACCTTTTTGTAGAGCCAGAAATGCGTGGAAAAGGTTACGGAAAAGCACTTTTAGTAGAACTCGCAAGAATTGCCAAAGATAGAAACTGTGGAAGATTAGAATGGAGCGTACTTGATTGGAATACACCTTCTATAGAATTCTATAAATCTCTTGGTGCAAAACCAATGGATGAATGGACGGTTTTCCGTTTAGACAAAGCTGGAATAGAAAATTTAGCGAAATAAATCTAAATTCTGGCATTAACAGATCATCAAATCAACAAATTATCACATCATTATTGTGTATTTCAAAAAGTTTCAATACTTTTGCACCTCGAAATAATTAACAAATATTTTTAACATTATGAACAATTACGAAACTGTTTTCATTTTAACTCCCGTTCTATCTGACGCTCAGGTGGAGGAAGCAGTTAAAAAATTCGAAGACTTCTTAAAAGAGCACAACTGCGAAATCGTTGCTAAAGAAAATTGGGGTCTTAAAAAATTAGCTTATCCTATTCAATTAAAAAAGAATGGGTTCTACACTTTGATTGAATTCAAAGGTGAAGGTACTGTAGTTGCAGGTTTAGAAACTGCTTTCAAACGTGACGAGAGAGTAATCCGTTACTTAACTACAAAACTTGATAAGCATGGCGTAGAATACGCAGTGAAAAGAAGAGCTAAAGTAAAAACTGCTAAAGCTTAATTTTTAACCCTTAAAAAATTTACAAAAATGGCAATCGACGACATGGCAAAACAAGCATCAGCTGGAGGTGAATCAGAAGTAAAATTCCTTACTCCACTTGATATCAATACTAAATCTGATAAAAAATACTGTAGATTCAAAAAATTCGGTATTAAATACGTAGACTATAAAGATGCTGACTTCTTATTACAGTTCGTAAACGAACAAGGTAAAATTTTACCAAGAAGATATACAGGTACTTCTCTTAAATATCAAAGAAAAGTTTCTGCAGCAATCAAAAGAGCTAGACACTTAGCTTTAATGCCTTACGTAGCAGACTTATTAAAATAATTATTAACAAAAAATAAATTGTTGGTTTTAGCTCACTAAACCTAACTTTTTAAAACAAAAAAGGACAACAACAATGGAAATTATCCTAAAAAAAGACGTAGAAAACTTAGGTCTTGAGTTTGATACAGTAAATGTAAAACCAGGTTACGCAAGAAACTTCTTAATTCCTCAAGGTTATGCACTTCTTGCAACTCCTAAAAATAAAGCTGCTCTAGAAGCTACTTTAGAAGCTAGAAAAGAAGAAGAAGCTAAATTAATCGCTGCTGCAAATGCAATCATCGAAAAATTAAAAGCTACTACCATTTCTATCTCTGCTAAAGCTGGTGCAGGTGATAAGATTTTTGGTTCTATTAACAATGCTACTTTAGCTGAAGAATTAGCTAAAGCTGGTGTAGAAGTAGACAAAAAATACATCAAAATCCCTGGAAATAATATCAAGAGAACAGGTAAATTCTCTGCTAAAGTAAGACCTCACAGAAACGTAGAATTCGAATATGAATTCGAAGTTGTTTCTGATGTAGTTGCTGAAGAAGCAAACACTGAAGCTTAAAATTCAGACTTATAAATATTAAGAACGCTCTCAAAATTTTGAGAGCGTTTTTTTATGCTTTTCATTTCACAAATAGATAATTTATCTAGACTTTATTGAAAATTTGGCAATTTATAAATTGTTGCTCTCATCACATTTGATTATTTTTGAGTTTAAACTTTACTTATGAATTTCAACACCGAAAATCTTGATAAAGAAACACTACTCTACCTTTACAAAGCAATGGTTTTACCCAGAACCATAGAAGAAAAAATGCTCATTGCTTTGCGACAAGGTAAAATTTCGAAATGGTTTTCTAGTTGGGGACAAGAAGCTACTTCTGTAGGTTCTGCTCTTGCGATGAACAAAGAAGAATATATCTTGACCATGCATAGAAATTTAGGTGTTTTTACTTCAAGAGAAATTCCATTGGATAGACTTTTTTCTCAGTTTCAAGGAAAAATGAATGGTTTCACCAAAGGAAGAGACAGAAGTTTTCATTTCGGGACTCAGGAATTCAAAATTGTGGGAATGATTTCTCATTTGGGTTCGCAAATGGGAGTTGCAGACGGAATTGCACTTTCTCATTTATTGAATCAGGAAGAAAAATGCACACTGGTTTACACTGGTGATGGTGGCGCTTCTGAAGGAGATTTCCACGAAGCTGTAAATACTGCCGCTGTTTGGAATTTACCTGTCATCATCGTCGTTGAAAATAATCAGTGGGGACTTTCTACTCCATCTCGTGAACAGTTTAGATGCAAATCATTCGCAGATAAGGGAATTGGTTACGGAATAGAAGCCCATTCAATCAATGGAAATAATATTTTGGAAGTTTATCAGACTTTTAAAAATTTAGCAGAAAGCATCAGAAAAAATCCTAGACCAATTTTGGTAGAATGCAACACCTTCAGACTTAGGGGTCATGAAGAAGCTTCTGGAACAGCATATTATCCAGAAGGAATGATTGAAGAATGGACAAAACAAGATCCAATTGCTAACTATGAACAATTCTTGCTTTCTGAGGGAATTTTAACTCAAAATTTGATTGAAGAAATTAAAGAATCTTATAAAAAACAAGTTGACGAAGCTCTTGACCAAACCATCGCAGAACCAGAAATCATTCCGAATAAAAAAACGGAATTAGAAGATGTTTACGCACCTTTTGACAATCAAGAAATCTTACCACAAAAATTACCAAACAGAGAAATAAGATTCATCGATGCGATTTCTGAAGCCATAGAAATTTCCATGAAAAACCATCCCAATCTCGTTTTAATGGGACAAGACATTGCAGAATACGGTGGCGCTTTTAAAATTACAGAAGGCTTTGTTGAAAAATTTGGAAAAAAAAGAGTCAGAAATACACCATTATGCGAAGCAGCGATTGTAGGTTCTGGTTTGGGACTCAGCATTAATGGCTACAAATCTATGGTAGAAATGCAGTTTGCAGATTTTGTTACGGAAGGCTTTAATCAAATCATCAATAACTTGGCAAAAACCCATTACAGATGGAACCAAAATGCTGATGTAGTGGTGAGAATGCCAACTGGAGCGGGAACTGGAGCGGGGCCATTTCACTCTCAAAGTAATGAGGCTTGGTTTACCAAAACTCCAGGACTAAAAATTGCCTATCCTGCGTTTCCAGATGACGCAAAAGGTTTATTGATTCAAAGTTTTGAAGATCCAAATCCAGTTTTGTTTTTCGAACATAAAAAATTATACAGAAGTCTGAAAGGAAACGTTCCAGAAGGTTTCTACACTACTCCATTCGGGAAAGCCAGAAAAGTAAAAGAAGGCAATGAACTCACGATTATTACTTATGGTTTAGGAGTTCACATTGCTTTAGAATTTGCAGAAAAAAATCCTGAAATTTCTTTAGAAATTATAGATTTAAGAACATTGATTCCACTCGATACAGAAACCATTTACGAATCTGTGAAAAAATGCAATAAAGTAATTATTTTACACGAAGACACTTTAACTTGTGGTTTCGGAGCGGAACTTTCTGCATTAATTTCTGAACATTGTTTTGAGGATTTAGACGCTCCTATTTTACGTGTAGCTTCTATGGATACACCAATTCCGTTCAACAAAAAGCTAGAAGACCAATTTATGCCCAATGAAGAATTGGCAGAAGCTGTAGAGAAAATTCTGAAATATTGAGAAGCTAGAAGTTGGATGTTAGATGTTGGATGTTGAAACTCGGAATTATTTTGCGTGAGCGATTGCAGCGGAAATCCCGCAGTGAAAATGGCGCGAGCGAAGCGAGCGTTAGTTTTCACGAGGAATTGCAGCGAAAAGCGCGGTATTTTTTGCAAGGGAAAAGCAAGGGAAAAATACACGCCAAAAAAAATGTAACTTTGGCTTGATATTTGAAAACTTCCCTTAAAAAGATTATTATGAAAAAATATATTTTAGCAGCAGGATTAGCATTAGGTTCGGTGGGAATTATTACCACTACCACGCAATCTTGTATGACGATTGCCACTACAGTAGGACTTTCGGTTCTTAAAAAGATTTTAATTGGTGGCGTTTCTAAAGGTTTAGAAATTTTTAAAGATAAAAATAGTTTCTTGGGCAATGAATTGATTAATGCTGCACTTCCACAACAACTGAAAGACATTAATTCTACCCTAGAAAAATTAGGATTAAGCAATTTGGTTCAGAAAGAAAAAGGCTACATTGCAGAAGCTGCAGCATTTGTTGCTCCGATTGCAGAACCTATTTTAATCAATGCGATTAATGATATGACTTCTGCAGAAGCTCAACAAATTGCACAAGGTGGAAGTGGTGCTGCTACAGCTTATCTTAAACAAAAAACCAGTGCACAACTCATGGCAGCGATTGCGCCAAAAGTAGATGCGAAACTCAATGAATACGGAATTGTAAGAAGTGTAAATCTTGCTTTACAAGGAAATAATTTGCTAGGTGGTTTATTAGGAAATCAAAATTCTAATTCGTCTGCAAGTTTGAGCCTGAGCAATTTAGCGGCTGAACAAATGGTGAATGGACTGTTCAACATTGTAGAAAATTACGAAAAAACCAATCCAGAAAATCCTATGAATATTTTGAAATAGAGGTTTTCAATATCATGATATGTAAAATCAATTGCGAGCTATTGCAATTGATTTTTTTGTGTATTACTTTTGACAAAATTTAAAACACAATGACGGCAAAAGAGCAAGGAAAAAGGCTTCTGAAGTATATAACTAAAGAAAGAAAAGATGTTCTCAATATTTACTTTTATGCCATATTAAGTGGTCTGGTTCAGCTGAGTTTACCACTGGGAATACAAGCCATCATCAGTTTTGCGATGGGTGCAACTATGGTGACTTCTATTTATATTCTCATTGCATTTGTAGTTCTCGGAACGTGGTTAGTAGGATTTTTCAGGGTGAAAGTAATGGAAATCATCGAAAAAATTCAGCAGAAAATATTTGTAGAATATGCCATCTCTTTTTCGGAAACTTTACCTAAAATAAAACTCGAAAAGACCAATCAATATTACTTACCAGAACTTATCAATCGTTTTTTTGACACCCAAAATTTACAAAAAGGGATTTCTAAAATTCTCCTCGAAATTCCGACTGCTATTATTCATATTTTATTTGGGATCATTCTACTCTCTTTTTACCACCCATGGTTTTTAGCTTTTGGCGGAATTGTATTGGTAGGAGTCGTTTTAATTTTTAATTATACTTCAGAAAAAGGTATAGAAACAAGTTTAATCGAAAGTGATAAGAAATATTTTGTCGCTTCTTGGTTAGAAGATATTGCCAGTTCGGTGAAATCTTTCAAAGCTAATAAACATACCAATCTTCACCTTAGAGAAACGGATGACAGACTTCTGGATTATCTGAGCTACAGAACGCATCATTTCAAAGTTCTATTATTTCAATATAAAACCATTATTTTCTTCAAAGTTTTGATTACACTGGTTATGTTAGTAATCGGAACTTATCTATTGGTCAACCAAAAGCTAAACATTGGCGCGTTTATCGCTGCAGAAATTGTAGTTCTTACCATTTTAACCGCCGTGGAAAAACTCATTAAAAGCTTAGAAAGTTATTATGATGTCATTACCGCACTTACCAAACTTTCTAAGGTTACCGATTTACCACTAGAAAATGAAACAAGCGACATTATCCATATCAAAGATGATATTCAATCTATTGAATTTAAAAATGTTTCTTTTGGTTTTGGAGATGAAGATATTCTGAAAAATTTAAATTTCAAAGTTCAACCTAGCAGCATCAATGTGATTTCGGGAGAGCTTTCTTCAGGTAAATCTTTGCTTATCAATTTGATGTCTGGAATTTACGCACCTACTTCTGGACATATTTTATACAATGGTGTTTCTTCTAAAAATTTAACTCAAGACCAAATCAGAAGAGGAATCAGTATTCACACAGATGATATAGATGTTTTCAAAGGAACAGTACTGGAAAATATTCAACTGGGAAATGAAAAAATAACCGTAGAAAAAATTAATCATATTGCTCAAAAAATAGGAATTGATGATTTCGGGACTAAATTTACCAATGGATTTTTGACCAAAATTCAAGATGGAAACTCTCAACTTTCTTACAGCAATAAGAAAATAATCCTTCTTCTAAGAGCTCTAGCTACGGATAATAAAATCATCATTTTAGAAGATCCTTATGATGGACTTTCTAAAGAAATCAAAGAAAAAATGATAGCGTTTTTACAAGAATTAGCCAAGGAAAAAACCATTATTGTGGTTACTCAAGATGATGACTTTATCCAAAAAGCACATCAACATTTTCACATGATTAATGGTCAATTAGAAACTAAAAAATAAAACGATGCAACTAAAATCACTCGAAAATATTTATCATATCAATAAGAAATCAAATGTTGCCAAATGGTTTTTATTTACATTTTTAGCATTTGTTTTCATTATGTTTTTGCCTTGGACTCAGAATATTAAAACTCAAGGAAATGTTAATACTTTATTTCAGGAACAAAGACCTCAAAAACTGAACTCTCCTATTCCTGGAAGAATCATCAAATGGTACGTGAAAAACGGAGATGTCGTAAAAAAAGGTGATACCATTCTTCAAATTTCTGAAATTAAAGACGATTATCTAGACCCACTTTTGGTAGAAAGAACTCAGGAACAAGTTCAGGCAAAAAAAGGAGTCAGAGAATACTATAATGCCAAAATCTCTACCACAGAAAACCAAATTGCAGCCATTACTGCCGCTAAAGATTTAAAACTGAATCAAATTAAAATTAAAATTTCTCAGTTACAGAATAAATTAAAAGCAGAACAAGCCGAACTTACCGCCGTAAACAACGAATTAAAAATTGCTCAAGACCAGCTTAATCGTCAGAATAAAATGTATGAAGAAGGTTTGGTTTCTCTTACTCAATTGCAACAACGAAATGTAAGTTATCAAAATGCTCTCGCCAAGAAAACTTCAGCGGAAAACAAATTGGCGCAAACTCAACAAGAAATCACAGCTCAAAATATAGAACAAAACGCTGTTATTCAAGAATATACAGAAAAATTAAGTAAAACTGAAGGCGATCGTTTCCAAAGTATGGGACAGGTTGCAGGAAGCACTGGTGACATTGCAAAATTAGAAAATCAAGTGGCAACTTATAAAGTGAGAAAAGGTTTGTATTACATTTTGGCAACACAAGACGGACAAATTACACAACTCACGAAAGCAGGAATTGGCGAAATTGTAAAAGATGCAGAAACCATCGGAATTATTGTTCCGAAAAAGATAGATTACATCGCAGAAATTTATGTAAAACCTGTAGACTTACCGCTGATTAGAGAAAATCAAAAAGTAATGCTCACTTTCGATGGTTTTCCTGCGATTGTTTTCTCGGGTTGGCCTAATTCTAGCTACGGAACTTTTTCTGGAAAAATTATTGCCGTAGAAAATTCCATCAGTGAAAACGGTTTATTTAAAGCGATTGTTGCCGAAGATAAAACTCAAAAAAGATGGCCACCCAACATGAAAATCGGAACAGGAGCCAGTGGAATTGCCATTCTGAATGATGTGCCGATTTGGTACGAAATATGGAGAAATATCAATGGTTTTCCGCCAGATTATTATCAAGTAAACACCCAAAAGAATGAGAAAAAATAAAATTTTATTGCTTATTTTTCTTTTCACGTCTTATCATTTTTTCGCTCAAGATTCTATTGCTTTGAGCTATGAAAATTATATTTCTTGGGTTCAAAAAAACCATCCGATTATTAAAATTTCTGATTGGGAAAAAAATATTGCTCAAAATAATATTTTGAAAGCTAAAGCTTTACTTGACCCAAATATTTCTGCAAAAATTGGCGAGAAAAAAATAGACAACACGCTTTATTACAGTCAAAAAAACATAGAACTGAATCTCCCAACTTGGTACGGAATAGATTTCAACATTGGCACCAATGATTTGGCGGGAAATAAACTGAATAATGAAGAAACTAAAGGCGTTCTGAATCATGTAGGAATAAGCATTCCGCTTGCAAGAGATTTAGTTTACAATAAAAGAAGAACCGCTATTCAGCAATCTAAAAATTTCAGCAAAATGACTTTTTACGAGCAAGAAATGCTCAAAAATGAAATCCTTTTGGAAGCCAATTTTAGTTTTTGGGAATGGGTGAAAAATTACGAAATTTTAGAATTGAACAAAAAAGTCCTTGACCTCAACAAAAAAAGATATCAATTGGTCAAAAAATCTTTTGAATTGGGAGAAAGACCAGCCATAGATACCGTAGAAGCTTTCACGCAACTGCAAAGTTTCGAAGCCAAAACCATAGAATCTCAGAACAAGTATAACATTTCTACCATAGAACTTTCACAATTTCTTTGGAAAGAAAACGGTGAAAATTACAATCTTCCATTGTTTACTAAACCAAGTGAACAACTGAACACACAGTTTACCCAAGATTTTTTTATCATCACCGAGAAACTTTTACAAAATATTGATGCACAATATGCGCTGAATTATTATTTTGAAAAATCAAAATCTTTGGAACTGGAAAGGAAACTAAAATGGCAAAATTTTCTTCCTAAAATCAATTTCAACTACAATTTGTACAATAAAGAGTTTAAAAATCAGGACATTCTGCCACTTTTTGACAACAATTATCAATATGGTATAAAATTGGAGTTACCCATATTCATGAGAGAAGCTCGTGCTGATTATCAAAACATTAAGTTGAAAATTCTCCAAAATAATGAGAATATAAAATTTAAAAATCAAGAATTAAAAACCAAAATACAGACTTACAATGCAGAAATGGGCAATTTCTTATCTTTAACTCAAAATAATGAATCGCTCATTGAAAATTATAAAAGGCTTTTAAAAGCCGAAGAAATTAAATTTTCTAATGGTGAAAGTTCACTTTTCTTAATTAACAGCAGAGAAAACAAACTATTAGAAACTCAAGAAAAATTTTTAGAACTGAAAGCCAAAACGATTAAAACTTATTTCAAATTGAACTGGCTGGAAAACAACACTTTAAAACAATGATAGAAGTAACAGGAAACGAACCATTTGATGAACAAGCAGAATTTTATGCTTCTTTAAAAATAAATTTAGAGAAAAATCACAATTTCCCTGAAGATTATCTTTATAAATTCATCATTGTCAATAATCAAGAAAAACTTACCGAAATTTATAAGGTTTTTGATGGCACCAAAAATACTTTTTCTACCAGAGAAAGCAGTAACGGAAAATACATCAGCATTACGATACAATGTTTCGTACTGGATGCGGAACATGTGATTAGACTTTATCAGGAAGTTGCCAAAATTGAAGGCGTAATTATGTTGTAATAATGAAGGATGATGGATGAAGGATGAAGGATGATGGATGATTTATAAATTTTGAAATTTAACTTATGAAAATTTTAGTAACAGGAGCCACTGGTTTAATCGGGAAATACTTAGTTCGAAAACTAAAAGAAAAAGGTCATGAAATTGTAATTTTGTCCAGAAAAAAAACGGGAAAACCTAATGAATTTCAATGGAATCCAGATCAAAATTTCATAGAAGATGCAGCTTTTGAAAACATAGAAGCCATCATTCATTTAGCGGGTGCTACCATTGCCAAAAGATGGACGAAAGCATATAAAAAAGAACTTTACAGCTCTAGAATTAATGCTGCTAATCTTCTTAAATCTTACTGCGAAAAGCATCAAATCAAACTAAAAAGTTTCATTTCAGCTTCTGGAATTAATTATTACGGAACTTTTACGAGTGCTGAAATTCTCACTGAAAATTCGCCCATCAAAAAACTAGATTTTTTGGCTGAACTTTCAGTAGATTGGGAAAAATCTGCTTATCAATTTTCTGAGATTTCAGAACGTGTGGTTTGTCTAAGAACAGCGATGGTTTTAGCAAAAGAAGGCGGAAGTTTTGTTCCATTGAAGAAATTAACGGATTTCAACTTGGCTTCACCTGTAGGAAAAGGAAAACAATGGATGAACTGGATTCACATAGAAGATTTGGCAAATATGTATGTAGAAGCGATAGAAAACCCTCAATACAATGGAAGTTACAACGCTGTTGCAGATGAAACGGTGACCAATGAAACTTTCATGAAAAGCATGGCTCAAAAATCAAACAAATTTTTCTTGCCTATTCCTCTTCCAGCATTTATGATGAAA
>OGVG01000035.1_pt1 | contig 18584 bp, 18 predicted proteins | sample 1575691 | NCBI WGS metagenome assembly OGVG01 (sample SAMN07581545, study PRJEB24739) | freshwater metagenome | reverse complement strand
GTTTCCCAGTCACGATAAAAATGTTCCAGTCATGGTTTCCCAGAAGCAATGCAAGGAACCCATGACTGGAATGGTTTTATTACCGATAACGAAACAGAATTTGTAGAAAAAGCAGTTCTACTCTATCAAGATGAAAATCTTTGGCGAAAATCTCAAGAAAACGGATTCAAGATTATAGAAAACAGATTCAAAAAAGAACTTTTTGAGCCCAATTTCATTCATAAAATTCAAGAAATTTCTGAAAATTTAGAATCACACAGAAACCAAAATTTCTTAGGTCAAATTCTTCAACACCACACCTTACAAAGCACAAAATACCTGAGTAAGTGGATTGAAGAAAAGAACAAAAAATAATCCCACAAAATTTCCGTATTTTTACGCATTCAATTCAAATAAGGCAAAAGCCTTTTGAAAAACCTATGTATACAGAAAATTTAAAAATTCAGATAAAAACATTTTTTGGTTTAGAAGAAGTTCTTGCCGAAGAAATTAAAAAGTTAGGCGGAAGAAAAGTAGAGGTTAAAAACCGCGCTGTAAACTGTGAAGGGGACCTTGGTTTTCTATATAAAATCAATTATTCTGCGAGAACCGCTGTTAAAATTTTGGTTCCTATTGCAACTTTTAAAGCGTGGAATGAAAATAAATTTTATGACAAAGTTTTCGATTTTCCTTGGGAAACCGTGATGAGCGTAGACCAAAGTTTTGCCATAGATTCTACGGTTTATTCTGAAACATTCACGCATTCACAATTTGTAGCCTTGAAAATGAAAGATGCGATTTGTGATTATTTCGTGATGAAAGAAAGACGCAGACCAGATGTAGACCCTAAAAATCCTGATATTAAATTCCACCTTCATATTGACAGAGAATTGGTTACGATTTCTTTAGATTCTTCTGGAGACCCTTTATTTAAACGCGGCTACAGAAAAGAACAAGGTGAAGCGCCAATTAATGAAGTCTTGGCTTCGGGAATGTTGCAATTGGCTGGTTGGGACGGAAAAGGAAATTTTCTTGATCCAATGTGCGGAAGTGGAACGCTTTTGATAGAAGCTGCGATGCTCGCAATGGATCTACCAGCGCAAATTTTCAGAAAGAAATTCGCATTCCAAAATTGGAAAAATTATGACGCAGAATTATTTGCCAAAATCAAAGAATTCAGAATCAACAGAATTAAAGAATTTACGGGGAAAATTGTAGGTTATGACATTGACGCAAGAATGCTCAACGCTGCGAGAATCAACATAGAAGCGGCAGAAATGGAAGATGTGATTGAAGTAAAAAAACAAAACTTCTTTGAATCTGAAAAAGATATGTTCCCTTTGTTAATGGTTTTCAATCCACCTTATGATGAGAGAATTGCGATTAACCAACCCGATTTTTACAAGAAAATTGGCGATACTTTTAAACAAAAATATCCAAATACTTTGGCTTGGATGATTTCTTCTGATTTGGAAGGTGTGAAAAATGTAGGTTTAAGACCTTCCAGAAAAATAAAATTGTTCAACGGAAAATTAGAATGCCGTTTCTTGCAATACGAAATGTATGAAGGAACGAAGAAGATTCATAAGTTGGAAAAATAGCATCTCGCAGATTGAGCAAATTTGGCTGATTTAATCTGCTTAATCTGCAAAATTTGCGAGAGAAACAAAATTATTAAATTTCTTTTTTTGAGGTAAATCCTTATCTTTACACATCAATTTTTCAAAAAATTCCATGCAAAATACAGCTTTACAATTTAGCGAAGTCATTAGTCAATGTCGTGATTTATTTTCTAAAAAACTACAAGATTACGGTGCAGCTTGGCGTGTTTTAAGACCGAGTTCTATTACCGACCAAATTTACATTAAAGTCAATAGAATCCGTACTTTACAGATGACCGACGTAAAAATGGTAGATGAACACGAAGAAGATGAGTTTATAGCGATTGTGAACTACTCTATCATTGGTTTAATTCAGTTGGAGAAAGGTTTTTCTGAAAATTTAGACGAAGACAGAACTGAAATTCTGAAATTATATGATGATTACGCTCAAAAAGCAAAAGATTTAATGCTTCGCAAAAACCACGATTATGGTGAAGCATGGCGCGAAATGAGGATTTCATCTATCACCGATTTAATTTATCAAAAAGTTCTTCGCACGAAACAAATTGAAGACAATCAGGGAAAAACTCTGGTTTCAGAAGGTTTAGACGCCAATTATTATGACATGCTGAATTATGCAGTTTTCTGTCTCATTAAAATGATGGAAGAGAAAATTTGAAAACGTTTGTCATTTTGAGCGAAACAGAGTGAAGCGAAAAATCTATTTTAAAAAGATTCTTCATTTCGTTACACTGCATTCAGAATGACAAAAAAACTAAAATATAAAAAATGAAAAGAATTTTAAGATACATTATTGCCATAATTTTCATTGCATCTGGCTTTGTAAAAGCGATAGATGTAAAAGGTTTTTCTTTTAAACTCGAAGAATATTTTTCGCCAGACGTTTTTAATTTGACTTTTTTACAGAATTTCACTTTAGAAATTGCAATTTTTGTAGTCGCATTAGAATTGATTTTAGGATTAATGCTTTTGTTGAAAATGAAGCTAAAATGCACACTCATTTCGTTAATTGCATTGTGCGTTTTCTTTGCATTTCTCACGTTTTATTCGGCTTACTATAACAAAGTTACCGATTGCGGTTGTTTCGGAGATGCCATCAAATTTACGCCTTGGCAAAGCTTCTGGAAAGACATTACGTTGCTTTTCGGTTTACTTATTTTATGGATTTTAAATAAAAAATCAGACACATTACATAACGAAAATGGATTTCTAAAAATGCCATTCCTTGGGATTGGAATTTTAATTTCTGCTTTCATCATTTATTACGGAATTGAACACGAACCGTTGATTGATTTCAGAGATTATAAAATTGGAACCGATTTAAATCTTGAGAAACAAAAAATCGCGGCTAATCCTTCAGAATATAAAACTTCTTATACTTTAAAAAATTCAAAAACTGGCGAGGAAAAAGTGGTAGGACAAGATGATTTTGTGAACCAAAAAGAATATTGGGAAGAAGGAACACCTTGGCAAATTCAGAAAGGAAAAGAAGTTTCTGTTTTGGTGAAACAAGGCTATCAATCTTCTATTGATAAATTTAAATTAGAAGATGAAAACGGAAATGATGTTACTGACCAAATTCTTCATTTACCGAAAGTGTATTTGATTTTCTCTTATAAACCAAAGGAAATTTCAAAAGAAGATTTCCTAAAATATGAAAGTTACATTAAAGCTAATGAAAATGCTTTTGGAATAACAACCGAAAAAGGCATTTTCAAAACAATTCCTAATTTAACAATGGACGGAACTGCCATCAAAACCATTGCAAGAAGCAATCCTTTTGTTTTGGTCCTAGAAAATGGTAAAATTATAGAAAAGAAAAGTCTGGAAGATTTAAAAAAAGAAAATTTTGAATAAATAAAAAACTTTGCGCTCATTGCGAAAATCTTTGCGACTTTGCGTGAAAAAAAAATAAAAATAAAATGAGAAAAACCAACAAATCCATCGCAGGATATCATTTATTGATGATTCTTTCGGCTGTAGATTATAAATTTCATGCAGGCGAAGAAAAAGTCATCAGAGAATACTTAGAAGAAGAATTTCCTTTCCATGTGAATTTGGATAACGAGTTAGAAGTGATTTCTGCACTTCAACCTAGCGATTGGAAAGACCATTTTGAGTTTCAAGCACATTGTTTTCTAGACGATTCTACCGAAAAAGAACGTAAAGAATTTAAACAATTTGCAAAAAAACTCATCAAAGCAGACGCAACTGTTTCAGACAGAGAGCATGATTTCTACTCTTTGATGAAAACCATTTGGAAAATGTAATTGGTAATTAGTAATTGGTAAGTGGTAGTTGGTAATTAGATTCTAGATTTATTTTAAATAAATCTCCGAAAATCAATAAAATCTACGAAAGAAATTCATTAAAACTGATTCAATTCATACCCTCAAATTTCTGTAAATCTTTAAAAATTCAGAAATTTGTAAAAATTTAAAATTTAACCTCAATACTTTATAGAAATGAGAAAAAACATTGTAGCAGGAAACTGGAAAATGAACAAAAATGTGATTGATGCTCAACAATTAATGGCTCAATTATTAGATTATAAAAAAGCAAACGCTACCAACTGCGAAGTTTGGATTGCACCGCCTTCATTGTACTTAATGATGGCAAGAGATATTTTCGAAAATAACGAAGTTGGTGTTTTTTCACAAGACATGAGCGAATACGAAAGTGGCGCTTACACAGGTGAAATTTCTGCAGATATGTTACAATCTATCGAAGCGGACGGTTCTATCATCGGTCACAGCGAAAGAAGACAATATCATGGAGAAACAGATTCTCACTGCAACAGAAAAGTAAAATTGGCTTTAGATAAAGGTTTAACTCCTATTTATTGCAACGGAGAAACTCTTGAACAAAGAAAAGCTGGTCAACACCTTGAAGTCGTGAAAAACCAAACTGAAACTGCTCTTTTCACGCTTACTGCGGAAGAAATTAAAAAAGTGGTAATTGCTTACGAACCAGTTTGGGCAATCGGAACTGGCGAAACAGCTTCTCCAGAACAAGCGCAAGAAATTCACGCACACATCAGAAGTTTAATCGCTGCAAAATACGGACAAGAAGTTGCTGATGAAATCTCTATTCTTTACGGAGGTTCTGTAAAACCAGACAATGCGAAGGAAATTTTCTCTCAACCAGATATTGACGGTGGTCTAATTGGTGGAGCTGCTCTTAAATTAGAAGATTTTTCTAAAATTATTGAAGGTTTTAATCAATAAGAGCCAAGTAAAAATAGCCAAGTAAAAAGTAAAAGTCGGGAATTATTCTCGACTTTTTTTGTAGCACACGTTTTGGAATTTTTTCACTTTCAGACTCGCTTTCCGCACTCGCTTTTTAAAAATTTTTCTCAAAAAATTTTTAAAAGAGCTCAAACAATGCTACAATCGTGGCTAAAATTTACGGGCGGTTTTTCTTTTCACTTTTCTAAACTACCCCGTCTTCAAAAATTATAAATTTTTGAATCCACCCCTTCAAAGAAGGGGAATTTTGTGAACGTTCCAAACTTTGAAAACAATCGACGCTCGCTTCGCTCGCGCCGAAAAAAAATAAATCTTTCGCTCCTCTGGAGCTCACTAAAACCTCTACAATATTTTTCCTACAGACCTTTTGTTCCTACGGAACAATCTTTCTAGAAGTGTGAAACTTCTCAAAAATTTAAACAAACCTTATCAACGTTGTGACAAACTTGGAAAACTTGGTGTTACAAAAACTTTACGAAAAACTTTACCCTATTACGTAAAACAAATTCCGTAAATTTGCAAATCTCGTAACCCGAATCTCGCAACTCGAAACAATTATCAAATGCAAAACTATACAGAATTCAACTTCACAATACAACCACTAGAACCTTGGAACGAAATCTTAATGGCAGAACTTATCGAAATTGGTTTTGATAGTTTCACCGAAGAATTAGAAGGCATTTTGGCTTATATTCCAACGGATTTGGTCAATGAAGAGAATTTCAAAACCCTAGAAATTTTCAACAATGAAAATGTGAAAATTTCTTACACTTTCCAAGAAATGCCGAACATCAACTGGAACGAAGAATGGGAAAAAAACTTCTCTCCGATTAATGTAGAAGACAAAGTCTTAATTCGTGCAGAATTTCACGAACCCAATGCAGCAATGGAAGAAATAATTATTCAGCCGAAAATGTCTTTCGGAACGGGACATCATCCAACAACACATTTAATGATTCAACAAATGTTGGAAATGGATTTCCAAGACAAAAAAGTTTTGGATATGGGTTGCGGAACTTCCGTTTTAGCGATTTATGCCAAAATGAAAGGTGCAAAAGATGTTTTGGCAATTGACATTGACGAATGGTCAGTTGAAAATTCTAAAGAAAACGCTGAGAGAAACAACGTAGAACTCAGAATAGAACTGGGAACTGCTGAAAATTTAGGAAAAGAAAAATTTGATATTATTTTAGCTAATATCAACAGAAATATCTTGATTTCAGACATCCCAACTTACGTAAAAGACATGAACGAAGGCAGCCAATTATTGCTTTCTGGTTTATGTTTTTTTGATGTAGATGATATTTTAGAAGTTTGCACAGAACAAGGTTTAAAACTCAAAAACAAGCAACAGCGCGAAGAATGGTGCAGTTTGCTTTTGGAGAAATAAAAATTCAGAAACGTTCAATTGAGTTTGAGCGTTTTTTTATTTTCACATCATATTCAAAATCATTAAATTTGCAATCTTACAAAATGCTGACAGCCAACTGCTGAAAGCCGAAAGCAAAAAAATATGACTTCACAAGAAATACGCCAACAGTTTTTAGATTTTTTCAAAAGCAAAGAACATCTTATCGTTCCTTCTGCTCCCATCGTTTTGAAAGACGATCCAACTTTGATGTTTTCCAATTCTGGAATGACACAGTTTAAGGATTATTTCCTTGGCTACAAAGAACCAAAATCTCACAGAATTGCAGACACTCAAAAATGTTTGAGAGTTTCTGGTAAACACAACGATTTGGACGATGTTGGTAGAGATACTTACCATCACACGATGTTCGAAATGCTCGGAAACTGGAGTTTTGGCGATTATTTTAAAAAAGAAGCCATCGATTGGGCTTGGGAATTATTGACGAAAGTTTACGGAATTCCGAAGGAAAATCTTTACGTTACCATTTTTGAAGGCGATGAAAAAGAAAATTTAGAACGCGATAACGAAGCTTACAATTTTTGGAAAGCTCACATTGCCGAAGACAGAATTATCAACGGAAATAAGAAAGATAATTTCTGGGAAATGGGCGAATCTGGACCTTGTGGACCGTGTTCTGAAATTCACGTTGACTTAAGAACTCCCGAAGAAAAAGCAAAAGTTTCTGGATTAGATTTGGTGAATAACGATCATCCTCAAGTCGTAGAAATCTGGAATTTGGTTTTTATGCAATACAACCGAAAAGCAGACGGAAGTTTAGAAAATTTACCAGCAAAACATATTGATACAGGAATGGGATTTGAGCGTCTTTGTATGGCACTTCAACAAAAATCTTCTAATTATGATACCGATGTTTTCACGCCTTTAATTGCAAAAGTGGAAGAACTTTCAGGCGCAACATATACAGGAATTTTAGAAGACGAAAAAGATATTGCAATTCGTGTGGTTGTTGATCACATTAGAGCCGTTTCTTTTGCGATTGCAGACGGACAATTGCCTTCAAATGGAGGTGCTGGTTACGTAATTCGTAGAATTTTGAGACGTGCAATTTCTTATTCTTACAGATTTTTAGGGATGAAAGAACCTTTCCTTTTTGAGTTGGTTTCTGTGCTAAAAAATCAAATGGGCGCTTTCTTCCCAGAAATCGTGAAGCAAGAAAAATTGGTGACCGAAGTGATTAAAGAAGAAGAAAATTCTTTCTTGAAAACCATCGAACACGGTTTGGTTCGCCTAGATCACATCATCAAAGACACCATTACTAAAAACGAAAAAGTATTACCTGGAGCTGAAGTTTTTGAATTGTATGATACTTATGGATTCCCAGCCGATTTATCTAGAATTATTGCCGAAGAAAAGCAATTAACTGTAGATGAAAAAGGCTTCGATGAAGAAATGGAGAAACAAAAACAACGTTCTAAAAAATCATCTGCGCAAAAAGTTTATGACTGGGTAATTTTAAAAGAAAAACCAGAAACTTTCGTAGGTTATGACCAAACTTCTTCTGAAACTTACATTACAAGATATAGAAAAGTAGAAAATAAAGATGGAGAATTCTTCCAAATTGTGCTGAATAAAACGCCTTTCTATCCTGAAGGTGGTGGTCAGGTTGGTGACAAAGGAATTCTTATCCCAAGTTATGCAGAAGGTTTTGACCTTACTAATCCTGCTGCTTTTGACAGAGAAAATTCAACTGAAATTTTAGAAGTTTTAGAAACTAAAAAAGAAAATAACCTTATCATTTCTTTGGTGAAAGAATTGCCAAAAGATGCAGGAGCGCTTTTCTACGCAGAAGTAAACACCGCAGACAGAAAAAACACTCAAGCAAATCACTCTGTAACACACTTGTTACACGAAGCTTTGAGAGACGTTTTAGGAACTCACGTAGAGCAAAAAGGTTCTTATGTAGGTCCAGAATATTTGCGTTTTGACTTCTCGCATTTTTCTAAAATGAACGAAGAAGAATTGGCTTTGGTGGAAGAAAAAGTAAATGCTAAAATCAAGGAAAACATTCCATTACAGGAATTCAGAAATATCCCTATTCAGGAAGCGCTAGACAAAGGAGCGATGGCACTTTTCGGGGAAAAATATGGTGACAATGTAAGAATGATTCAATTCGGAAGTTCTAGAGAATTATGTGGTGGAACTCATGTAAAATCTACTGGCGAAATTGGGCATTTCAAATTGGTTGCAGAAAGTTCTACTGCTGCTGGAATTAGAAGAATAGAAGCAATTTCTGGTGATAAAGCAACGGAATATTTCAAAAATTTAGAAAACCAACTGAAAGAAATTTCTGTATTGTTAAAATCTAAAGATTTAGTAAAATCTATCGAAAAATTGTTAGAAGAAAACGCAGCTCTAAAATCTGAAGTTGAAGCTTTGAAAAAAGAAAAAGCAAAAGGCGAAATCAATGATTGGAAAAACGCTTTCGTACAAAAAGGAGACAAACAATTATTGGTAAAACGCACTTCTTTAGACGCTGGTTCTGTAAAAGATATTGTCTTCCAATTGAAAAAAGAAATTCCAAATTCTGTAACGATTGTGATTTCTGACGCAGGCGAAAAACCAATGATTACCGTTGGCGTTTCTGCAGATTTAGAAGCAAATTATCACGCTGGAAACATTGTAAAAGAACTCGCAAAAGAAATTCAAGGTGGTGGTGGTGGAAACCCAGGTTTCGCAACTGCCGGTGGAAAAAACCTTGCAGGGATTAAAAATGCTTTAAATAAAGCAATGGAAATTTAATTTTACGAAAATTTAAAATATTTTAACCCTTTCAAGAAAATTGAGAGGGTTTTTTAATAAAAATTTGTGATTTCATAAGCGTTTGTGTAACATTTTAATCCCTAGTTTTGTCTTATTAGAAAAAACCAAATGAAACAAACTTTATCGGCGCTATTTCTCTTTTTTTTTACTTTATATTTTTCTCAAAATCAACTTCAAGTTATCAATGCTAAAAATCAAAAAGCGGTGTACTATGCTGCCGTATATTGTGATGATGATTTGCTTGGAAAAACTGATGCAAATGGGAAATTAACCTTCAAAACCAAATGTAAAAAAGTAGAAATTTTTGCCAATAATTTTGAAGATAAAGAAGTGAGCGTACAAAAAGAAATGAAATTTTCCTTAACGCCAAGTAAAGAAAAAACTGGAAATATTGACAAAGTTATTCTCACCGATAAAAGCGACGCAAAAGCACTAAAAATTCTAGACGAATTCAATAAAAATTACAAAAAAAACAGTCCACAAGCGTTAGATTCTTATCAGTTCAAATCATACAGTAAAATTTCGATTGATGTAGACCAAGATTCTATCGCAGATTATCAAAATTTTCTCGCCAAAAGAACAGATTCTTTGGCAAAAATTGAAAAAAGAACGTTCAAACAAAAAGACAAAGAAAAGAAAGATTCACTTCTGGGCGAAGATTTCGTAAATGCAACTAAGGAAAGTCAGTTCTTTCTTTGGGAAAAAGCTACAGAACATCAATTTTCTCAAAAATACGGCGACAAAACCAATATTAGACAGCAGAATGTCTGGTTTTCCTAATCCAATTTATGAAGCTTTGGCATTGAATATTTCTTATCTCAATCGTATTCCGAGACAGTTAAGCCCAGAAAATCGCAACATTTATCGTTATTATCTTTCAGATACTATTGAAATTGACAATAGAAAAACATACGTGATTAAATTCAAAGAAATCACCAATAAATTGAAGCAAAATCCGAGAAAATACAATGGTAAAATTTACATTGATGCAGAAAATTATGCTTTAAAAAAACTGGAAACCAGCAGTAAAAAACAAAACGAAGGAAGCGGAACCATCATTTGGAAACCGATTAACAATAAATGGTTTTTGGTTTCTGAAAACCTGAAAGTAAAAATGGGCGACTCTCGTTTTGAAACAGCCAAAAAAGACAGTGTAAAAAAAGACGAAAAGCAAAAGTTCAAAACCAAAAAATTTGGTAATTTTCTGTATGTAAAAAACCAATATTTTGATTTTGAAACCAATATTACTCAACAAAAAAGCGATTTTTCAGGCTATTCTTTAGAAGTAAAAAATGCAGATGGAAGCTTGCTTTCTCAATACAGAACCGATTCTTTATCGGCGAGAGAAAGTGCAACGTATCAAAAAATAGACACCTTGGTCAAAAAAGCAGATGTTGAAAAAAGAGTGAGCCTCATCACCAATTTATTGAAGGGAAATATCCGTTATAAAATGCTGGATTTTGATGTTTTAAAATTCTTTGAACTCAATAAATATGAATCAATAAGATTGGGAATCGGCGTAAAACTCAATGAGAAATTTTCTAAAACTTTTTCACCAGATTTTTATGTGGGTTATGGCTTCAAAGACCATCGTTGGAAATACAGAATCGGTTTAGACACCAAACTTTCTAGCAAGAGAACGTCAGTTTTTAGAGTTCATTATTCCGATGATATTTTTGCGGCAGGAAGAATCAACAAAACTTTTTGGGACAGCCCCATGAAATTCAATGAATTGAACATGGATATTTACAATGACCATTTTTACAGAAATCAGCAATTTGGAGCCTCGTTTTTGTATGATGTAAGCAATTCTTTGAGTGCAAAATTGGCTTTAACCCGAGAAAAACAAAATGCACTATTTGATTATCAATACCAAAACTTCGCCAATGATTTTCAGAATTTCAGCACTACTCTATCACTAAAATATGCGCCAAAAGATAAAAATCTGATGACTCCTTCAGGAAAACTCACCTATCAAAAAGGTTATCCTCAGTTTTATGTGAATTTTGAAAAAGGATTTGAAATTTTGGGCGGAAAATTAGATTACAATCGTTTAGATGCTTTTGCGATTCATCAATTCAAGTCTAAAATGGGAACTTCTCAAATTAAAATTTCTGGAGGTATTTCTTCTGGAAGAGCTCCTATTTGGAAGAATTTTGAAATCGTAGGAGACCTCAATGCTTTTTCTACAAGTCTTTTTTCTAAAATCAATACGCCTTCTACTTTCAGTTTTGTGACGATGCCATCAGGAAGTTTTTATGTAGATCAATTTGCGGCACTTCATTTCTCTCAGGAATTACCTTTTCAGTTTAAAACCTTCGGAAATAGAGTTTCTACGATAAAATTAGCCTATCATTCAGCGATTGGCGGTTTTAAAAATCCAGAAAACCATCAGTTTGATTTTAAAGTTTTAGATCATCCTTATCAAGAAGTTGGTGCAGTTTGGAACCGATTTTTAGGAAGAGGATTTGATGTAGGATTTTTCTATCGATTAGGATATTACCAAACCTCAAATTTCAATGACAATTACGGAATTCAGATTAAATTAAGTGGTTTTTAGAGAATAGTAAAAAGGAAAATAAGCTGGGTTTTCATTCCACAAAACCAGAAATTTAAAAATAAAAACAGTGGCATACAATCTAAATAAAACCTTATTTTTACTATAGATTTATATAATAAACCATGAAAACTAAAACGTATTCAATAAAAGAAAATTTTGACAAAGAAATAGTTGAAATTTGGGAAGAAATTAAAAATATAGACCATCTAAAAAAATATTATGAAAGAGGATATTGCCTTTCTGAAGAAATTTTAGAAAACTCAACACTAATTTTAGGAATAAATCCTTCATATAACGAAAATCATTTCATTGAAAATCAACTAGCTCATTACTATCAAAACAATCACAATATTCAAGTAGAAAAATCAATTCCATTTTTTGAAAGAATGAAGACTTTAATGGGAGAAAATAAAAATTGGCAACATTTAGATTTACTCTTTTTAAGAGAAACTTCACAAAATTCTATTAACGAAATAATTCAAACAAAAGAAGGGATTGATTTTGTATACAAACAACTAATGATTTCTAAAAAAATAATAGAAACCATAAACCCTAATTGTCTTATTGTGGCTAATAGTATGTGCAGATATTTTTTAGGCTTTGAAAAAACAACAAAAAATCATATCTGGATGAATTTTGATTTTGATTTTAGTCAAGATTTAGGAACGCATTATATTTTAAATCAAAACAAAACACCTGTTTTCTTTACAAGCATGCTTTCAGGAAAAAGCGCTTTAGACAAAGGAAGTTTTAGAAGATTACAATGGCATATAGATTTTGTTCTTAACCACAAAAAGTAAAATCTAATCATAAATCTATATAATCTGCTGAAAATAAAACCTTATTTTTGCACATCTAAAGATTTTAGTTTTGATTACAACAGACCAACTTAAAGATACACAAAAACGCATCGAAGATTTGCATAAATTTCTTCAAATTGAAAAGAAGAAACTTGAAATCATCAACGATGACGAAAAAACGGCTGCTCCAGAATTTTGGGACAACCCAAAAGAAGCGGAAGTTTTCCTAAAACAACTGCGTTCTAAGAAAAAATGGGTGGAAGAATATGAAGAAATTCATACGCAGTTTGAAGATTTGCAAGTTTTGGTAGAATTTGCCAAAGAAGACGCTGATTCTGAACAAGAATTAGATGAGCAATTCCCTCAATTGGTTGAAAAAATTGAAAATCTAGAGTTCAAAAACATGTTGTCTAATGAAGGCGATGAACTTTCTGCCGTTTTGCAAATTACAGCAGGAGCTGGTGGTACAGAATCTTGTGATTGGGCTTCTATGCTCATGAGAATGTATCAAATGTGGAGCGAAAAGCAAGGCTATAAAATACGTGTACTGAACTACCAAGAAGGCGATGTAGCTGGTGTAAAAACCGTAACCTTAGAAATTGACGGAGAATATGCTTTTGGTTATTTGAAAGGAGAAAATGGAGTTCATCGTTTGGTGAGAATTTCACCGTTTGATTCTAATGCAAAACGTCATACCAGCTTTGTTTCGGTGTACGTTTATCCTTTGGTTGATGATACAATTGAAATCAATATCAATCCGGCCGATATTTCTTTTGAAACGATGCGAAGTTCTGGAGCTGGTGGACAAAACGTGAACAAGGTAGAAACTGCAGTTCGTCTTCGTCACGCTCCTACTGGAATTATTATTGAAAATTCTGAATCTCGTTCTCAGCTTCAAAACAAGGAAAAAGCAATGCAACTCTTGAAATCTCGTCTCTACGAAATGGAATTGGAAGAAAGAATGAAAGCTAGAAACGAAATCGAAGCCAATAAAATGAAAATTGAATGGGGAAGCCAAATCAGAAACTACGTAATGCACCCTTATAAATTGGTAAAAGATGTGCGTTCTGGCTATGAAACTTCTGATGTAGACGGCGTAATGAACGGAAATCTTACTCCATTTTTGAAAGCATTTTTAATGAATGAAGGAACTGCGGTTTCTGATGATGATTTTGATTTATAAGATTTCTTCTGAAAAACAATTGTTTGTGAGAATTATTTTCTAATTTAGTAACAAATTAAAGAAAGATGAAAAAATTGTATTTACCATTATTGTTAGCAATTTCATTTGTTTCTAAAGCTCAAATTTTAGATTCTACAAAAGTTGAAAACCCAAAAGTATATTCTTTAAAAATAGCAAATCCTATTGTTAACAAACCTATGTTTTTTAAAGAAACTCAAAATGAAGGGAACGACATCCAAAAAAATTTGAATCAACTTAATTCAAGATTTACAGTTAATCCGTATCAAATTCCTAAAACCCTCATCAATCCTAATGGTTCTGCAACTCCTAAACAAGCTATTATTTCGGGATTATTAAAAGGAATGACTAGATAAAAAAAAGGAAGTTTAAATTATTAAACTTCCTTTTTCTTTGAAAAAAATATTTGTTTGATGAGCGGAATATTTGCCAAAATAATAATTCCCCAAATCATTAAATCTAAATTTTCTTTCACCCATTCTATTTTCCCTAGATTATACCCGAGCAAACCGATTACACCAACCCAAAGAACAGCTCCAATCATACTAAAACTTAGAAAAGTAGAATATTTCACTTTGGTAGAACCACATAAAAAGGGAACGATTGTTCTAATTACTGGAACAAATCGGGCAATGATGATAGAGTTCTTTCCGTTTTTATCAAAAAAATCTTTGGCTTTTTCTAGATGTTTTTTCTTAATGAAAAAATCTTTTTCGCTGTTCATGATATACTCACCAAAACGTTTTCCCACGTAATAGTTTAGATTATCTCCTAAAATTGCCGCGAAAATAAGCAAGGGAATCACCAAATAAATATTAAGAGAACCTTCTTGAGCCAATAAACCAATGGTAAATATCAATGCATCACCAGGTAAAAATGGCATGAGAAAAGAAGCAATGATAAGACCTGTTTCCGCAAAAATGATTAAGAACAAGAAAACATACACCCAATTATGATACTTTTCAATAATCGCTAAAAGTACCTGATCAGGCTTGGAAACAAAATCTAAGAGGAAACTCCAAATGCTTTCTAACATCTATGCTATTTTCTTTTAATTGCTTTAAAGATAATAGGTAAAACTGAAATAAACACAATTCCTAAAACAAATTTTTCAAAATTTAATTTCACCCACTCAATATTTCCTAGAAAATATCCAAGCAAGGTAATAGAACTAACCCAAATAAAAGCACCAGTAATACAGTACAATAAATAAGTTCTGTACTTCATTTCTCCCGCACCTGCTACGAAAGGAGCGATGGTTCTCACAATTGGGATAAATCTTGCTAGAATAACTGTTTTCCCTCCATTTTCTGCAAAATATTTTTCAGTGTCTTCTATGTGAGATTTCTTTAAAAAGAGTATTCTTTCTTTAGACTGAATAAAATCTCCAAATTTTTTCCCGATAAAGTAATTCACATTATCTCCTAAAAGTGCTGCTAAAACCAATAACGGTATAATGGTATAAATATCTATTTGACCTGTTGTAGAAGCAATTAAACCCACTGCAAAAAGTAGAGAATCTCCCGGTAAAAATGGCATTACTACCACACCAGTTTCTACGAAAATCACTAAAAATAAAAATAAGTAAATGTAAATGCCATAGTCTCTAATAATCTCGGTAAGCACTAATAAGGGATTTCCTAAAAAATCTAGGATAAATTGTAATAATTCCATTCAGTTAATTTATATGACGACAAAGATAATATTTAAAAACAAAAACATCTGTTAAAGAATTCTAAAAAAATCAACGAAATGCCATTAAAAAAGCTTAACTTATTTTTGTAATTTTACAAAATGATTTCTCAAAAGACCATAGATAAAATTTTCTCTACGATTCGAGTAGAAGAAATTATCGGCGAATATGTTCAGTTAAAACGTGCAGGCACTAATTTCAAGGGCTTGAGTCCGTTTCATGAAGAAAAAACGCCGAGTTTTGTGGTTTCTCCCAGCAAACAAATTTGGAAGGACTTCTCCTCTGGAAAAGGTGGAACTGCCATCACTTTCCTCATGGAAATCGAAGGATTTACCTATCCTGAAGCGCTGAGACATGCTGCCAAAAAATATGGCATAGAAATAGAAGAAGACCAGGTAGAATATTCTGAAGAGCAGAAAAAAGCCCAATCTGAAAGAGAAATTCTCTACAAAATTCATGAAGTTGCCAATACTTTTTTCCAAGAAAACCTTTGGGAAACCGAAGAAGGAAAAACCATTGCGCTCTCCTATTTCAAGGAACGTGAACTGCATGATGACATCATCAAAAAATTTCAATTAGGCTATTCTCCAGAAAAGAAAAATGCTTTTACAGAATACGCTTTAGCAAAAGGTTATGAAAAAGAAATTTTAGAAAAATCTGGAATTTCTATTTTCCCAGAAAATTCACCTAATGGAATTGACCGATTTCGTGAACGTGTGATTTTTCCAATACATAGTTTTTCGGGAAGAGTTTTAGGTTTCGGAGCGAGAATTTTAAAATCCAATGTAAAAACTGCCAAATATCTCAACTCTCCAGAAACCGAAATTTACCATAAATCTAATGTTCTCTATGGCTTAAACCAAAGTAAGCAAGCCATTTCCAGAGAAAATTTATGTTTATTGGTAGAAGGTTATATGGATGTGATTTCGCTTCACCAAAGCGGAATAGAAAACGTAGTAGCAAGTTCGGGAACTGCGCTTACAACGGAACAAATTAAACTCATCAAACGTCTCACCGAAAACGTAACCATACTTTTTGACGGAGATGCAGCAGGAATTAAAGCCAGTTTCAGAAGTATAGACATGTTGCTTTCTGAAGGAATGAATATTCGTGTGGTATTATTTCCTGATGGTGATGACCCAGACAGTTTTGCCAGGAAAAATCCTAGAGATTTTGTAGAAGATTTCATTAAAAATCAAGCGAAAGATTTTATTGATTTCAAAGCCGAAATTCTTTTAAAAGAAGCCAATAACGACCCTATCAAGAAAGCGGAAGCCATAAGAGATATTGTAAAATCTATTGGTTTCGTTTCTAATGCTTTAAAACAAGAGGTTTACCTAAAACAAGTTTCTACCCAATTTGGACTTTCGGAGCAATCGCTTTTTAATGAACTTGGCGTTCAGAAACAAGTGGTTCAACAGCAAAAACCAGCTGAAAAAAGAGAGGCAAATGTTGTAAAACTTGAAAAAGTTCAAGAATTTACAGGGACCATCAATCCTCTTTTGGTTTTAGAAGAAAAATTGGTAGAACTCATGTTGAAATTTGGCCAATTTAAACTGTTCAGAAAAACGCCAGACAACGAAAATTACGAAACTACCGTTATTGAAGAAATCATCAATCATTTAGAAGAAGACCAATATCAACCGATTTCTCCTTTGAATCAAAAAATTATTGAAGAAATAAAAGCAGGAATTCAGCAAAATGAACTTCGTTCTAGTGATTTTTTCAAAACTTTCATGGATGAAGAAGTGGTGACAAAAACTGCAGATGCATTAATTAACGCCCATGAAACCAGCAATTGGGAGAAACACAACATCTATTTCAGTAAAGAAGAAGAATTGGTAGACAAAATTGTAAAAGATGTCATTATAAGACACAAAAGAGAATTTGTAGTAAAAATCATAAACGATTTAAAACACCAAATTTCAGAGGAAAATTCAGCAGAAACTTATTTAAAAATCATCAACCTCACAAAACTCAAAAATAAAATAGACGAAAATTTATTTAGAATTTTGTGACACTTTGGCTAAATTTGTAAAAAGGAACAGACTTTGAATAAAAAGAAGTATGAAGAAAATACAAATACATCAAAATGCAATCGCTCAACTTTGTAAAAAATACAATGTTGAAAAATTATATGTATTTGGTTCTATTCTTACAGAAAAATTTAATGACAATAGTGATATAGATTTTATCGTAAAATTCCATCAATTAGATTTATCAAAATATGCAGACAATTATTTTGATTTAAAATTTTCTTTAGAAGAAATATTGAAAAGAGAAATAGATCTATTGGAAGAAAAATCCATTAAAAACCCTTATTTTCTTGAAGTAATTAATCATCAAAAGCAGTTAATATATGGATAAGGAAATACAAGTTTGGCTATTTGATATTCTAAATTCAATTTTAGAAATTGAGAGTTTTGTAGATTTTGAAGAAACCAATTTTCAAGATTATTCTTCAGACATTAAAACCAAACGTGCAGTAGAAAGAAATTTAGAAATAATAGGAGAAGCAGTAAATAGAATTTCTAAAAAAGATGAGAATTTAGAAATTACAGATAAAAGAAAGATTATAAGTGTAAGAAATAGAATAATTCATGGGTATGATCAAGTTTCAGATGAATTAATTTGGTCTATTATTACACAGTATTTACCTGTTTTAGAAAAAGAAGTTAGACAATATTTAAACGAATAACAAATTTATGGACATAAAAAAAGAATTCAGAGATTTCTCTGTAAAACATTTAGGAAATAGCGGATTAGCAACTGACCAATACATGGGAATTTTTAACCCAACCAATCTTACGCCTTACATTATGGAAGAACGTAGAATGAACGTAGCTCAAATGGACGTTTTCTCTCGTCTCATGATGGATAGAATTATCTTCTTAGGAACCGGGATTGATGACCAAGTTGCCAATATTGTAACCGCTCAATTGTTATTTTTAGAAAGTTCAGACCCTTCTAAAGATATTCAGATTTACATCAACTCTCCTGGTGGAAGCGTTTACGCTGGATTAGGAATTTATGACACTATGCAAATCATTAAACCAGATGTTGCTACTATTTGTACAGGTATGGCTGCAAGTATGGGCGCTGTTTTATTAGTTGCTGGTGAAAAAGGAAAACGTTCTGCGCTTAAACATTCTAGAGTGATGATTCACCAACCAAGTGGTGGCGCTCAAGGCGTGATATCGTGACTGGGAAACAGATCGGAAGAGCACACGTCTGAACTCCAGTCACTCCGCGAAATCTCGTATGCCGTCTTCTGCTTGAAAAAAAAAAA
>OGVG01000034.1_pt1 | contig 18779 bp, 12 predicted proteins | sample 1575691 | NCBI WGS metagenome assembly OGVG01 (sample SAMN07581545, study PRJEB24739) | freshwater metagenome | reverse complement strand
CATACGCCATGTTGTATTCTTTAGCGATTTTATAAATCACTGAAGGATATAACATTGGACTAATTGTGTTATCTCTATACTTCGCTACCACTCTATATGGTACTGCAGACATATCAACTACTACAAACGCAGAAAAGTCTCCTCCAACTCCTTTAGCAGTGTCAGCGACTAAGAAGTACGTATGGTCTGGAGTTCCAAGTGCCTCATTCGCTTTTATCGGTTTCTCAAAAATGTCCAGACCTTCATTAGAAAAGACAGGAGGATTTGGACTCATTTCGCCGATCGTCTTAGCGTTGATGAGTGTTAGACTAGAACCTAAGAACTTACACAGTACTTCTTGGTTGAATTTTAGATCACCGAGAAGTCGGTGTTGTTCGTTAGCCCATGCCTCATCGCGGCCAGGAATTTCCCAGTACGGAATGAATAGATTGACGAAACCGTTGCGGTCGTTTTCAGCGTCGTTCCAGAACTTCCAGAAGTGGTTGTAGCCAAGTGGAGTAGAACTTAAAAGAATCTTAGTCGTCTGACCCGCAGAAATTGTAGGATAGACCGAAGCAAAGAACTGATCTGCGACAGTGTTTGGAATAATCGCAGTTTCGTCAACATACAACATGTTCACAGACTTACCACGAATACCGGAAGCTGACGTAGCAGCAGTGAAAACGATTGAACCATTTTCTAATTCGATGTCACCTTTGTTCCAAGTAGTAACGCCCTGTTGCATCCACTTCGGAAGATGTTCATACATTAACTGATAACGAGACAAGACTTCACGAGCTGCAGCAGATTTGTTGGCTAGAATAGCAACTGTCTTTGCTTCTTGGAACAGAGTGTACCAGAGAATGTAAGCAGCAGACGTTGTCGTCTTACCTTGCTGACGACCTTCCATGAGAATGACTTTGCGATTCTCATGTATGACTTTGATTTTGTTTTCTTGACAGGGATAGAGTTTGAATGGGACTAGACCTTGGTCTAGAGATACGATCATACAGTAGTTGTTGATGAAGTAGATCGGATCTTCTGCACACTTCAAATATTCTTTTAGTTCGTGTTCAGACCATTGAAGCTTTTGTCCAGCACCTTTCAGGTTTGAATTTGAATTATAGAATTTCGGCTTATCAATAAACATTTTGATTGTACAGTTCTCACATCAGTTGGTATAATGTATCTTCAGGATACAAACTTAAAGTAAATTTAGTTGTTCCTCTTCCCAACCGAACGTAACATCTTCATTAGGACCACCGATCATATCAAGCTTAGTGTAATCGTATCCAGCGTTTGGATCTGTGAGATCAATAAGAACTCGATTGATAACGCCATGCTCGGTAACAGGACCAAACATGTAAGTCTTAATCGTAAAGTTTAGAGTCCAAGTTACGAATCTTCTGGTTTGAAAGTCGCCGTCATAATCATCTTGCACCGATAGATTATTTAGCACAATCGGAACATCCAGATTTACATTCATATCTGCTAGACCTTTAATAGACATCGTAAATTCTGGTGTGAAATACGGAACGATCTGTTCGATAATTTGAAGGCCGTCTTCTTGAGTCTTTGTTAAAATGTAAAGACTGACTTCTAAATTATAGGGAACAGGAGCGAACACTTTCTTCATTGACTCGTTTCCGCCTTCTGTAGTAGAACAAGTCAAATAGTTCATTTTACCTACTCTTCTAGAAGGATCGTAGGAATATCCTGTAACCTCGAAAGACATTCTCGGAAGAATAGTATAAACGTAGTTGTCAAGAGTTGGATCCTGCTCGATCTTAACGATCCACTTTTCTTTTGGAGCGTAAGCGATTGGCACAGCGACAGTCTGCCACTGACTTCCGTCTTGTGTTTCACGTCTTACTTTAATATCACTGAATAACGTTCCGAAAGCTACTATTGTCTTTCGAGTTATTTCGTGATAGAATATTTGATTGCTTAACATTTAATTACCACTGTTGGCCTGTCCAAGCGATGCGTTTCCAGATGTGAGTTACGCCGTCATATGAAGCACTGCAGTAATAGAAATGTAAGCTGTCGAACGTAGTCATACCCTGTCGATCACCTTGACGTCCTAAACTCGTAGACGGAACTCCAAGTTGAGTAGTTGAAAGATAGCCGGAGTCATTTTGAAACGATGACACAGTTGACGGAACTGTTGGGATCGTCGGCTTGTTCGTTAAGTCGTTATAGTTTCCAGAGAACGCTGATGAAATCAGCTGATAAAGACTTAAGTTTGGTTTATTTACCAAGTCTTCATAGCTACCGCTTTTAGCTACAGCAGATAACGGTGGAGCTGTTCCAGAAGAGCCGTATGATGCGTAAAGTTCGTCAAAGTTAGACTTTACTTTAACCATCGCAGCGCGAATAGTATCGCCTGTTCTATCGTTAGCTGATGTTCCAACGTTAATTATTTGTTTTGCCATTATTCTCTATCCACAGTTAATGTTGTGCTGTCGACTGAGATAGTTGCTGAGTCAACAGTATAGGTTGAAAGTACGATGTCTCCAAATGGATTTGAAGTATCGAACAGAACTCCCTTTGCTTCTTCTTTGAGCTTTGCGTTATCGCCGTAGCTTTGTGGGAAGTCTGGATCGTCTGTCTGCTCCATGTCCATAGACTTAAGTGTCTCGAATACGTCGATTGACTTGATGCCGGTGTCGATCTTTTCTGAGCCGTATTGGAAGAGTTCAACTGAAAGACGATAAACGTATAGTTTACCCAATTGATAGAATGGATCCTGCGACTCAACGTACTTGATCTCAAACAAAGCTTTTGAAAGAGGGAAGTAAATCAGATCGCCTTCACATGGACGATTTGGAAGAATGGTCTGACCGAATCTTCCGACTAGTTGTTCCCAGCGTCTACGAGCAACCGTTAGCGTAGCAGTCTGTTCGATCATCAGACCAAACTTCTGAATGAAAGCGCCTTGACCTTCGTATCCGTCTACGTTCTCCATGTACATCTCAATAGGATACGCGTTCTTGAATTGAGAGAGTCTATCTTCTCCAAGAATTTCGTCTTTGCCGACGAGAATTCTGGGAATGTAGAAAAATTCTACTCCCCAGAGGTGAATGGACTCAATGATCAGATCTTCAAGAAGATACTGCTCATTTTTTGTACCGTGAGAAAAGTAAACGCTTCGTGCCATGTTATCCCATGAACCACTGTAGTGGAGCGGCCTTATTCATCAGTTCGTCTTCAAGTTCTTTGATTTCGTCTTGAGCTTCTTTATAAAGAGCATCGCCATCAATTGTCACTCCGCCTGGAAGTTGTAACCCTTGGAACTTTTTCATATTTACTGCCCACTGACGCTTAATTAACGCAGTTGCGTAATGTTTCAGCCAAGGATCGCTCCAAACTTTTGGAGAATCAGCAGGATCTAGAATACGATAGCACTCAACTAGAATGTATGTATCTACTGCGATTTCTTGCTGCCAGCTCGCTTCAATATAAAGCTTACCATTCATACGGTTAAAGCGATATAGAGGATGGCCGTTTAACGTTAAATCAAGAAGCGCTAAGTGCGACATTACTTGAGTATAGTAGATTACTGATGTTGAAGTCAGATCATACAAATCGTTAAGACGAAGCTGATACTGCAAGTCAAAGATAGACTTTGAAGTAGAAGTGCCGGCTGCTACAGGAAACACGCGAGTAATACCATACACTGTATCAGGCAGCGTGATGTATTGATTGTCGATGTCAGCTTGAGTCACCTTATGCTTAAGGTAGACTTTCTCAATACCATCGTAGTGATATAGTCGAAAGTACTCAATAGCTTCATCAATACGATCTTCGACCTGATCGTCGTCTACGTTAATCTCGACGACAGGTGCGCCAAGACTTCTGTAGCAGTACTTGATGAACTCTGTTCTTGTAGCAATTGATGCCATTTAGAATGTCCTTTACCACTTACCTTGTGGGCATACCGTTTTCTTAAGTTGAACCTTAATTGGCATAAAACACTTGCACTCATCGCAGAGTTTTAGAGTCTGATCAAACATTGGACATAGCTTGCATGTTCTATAGCGAATTTTTGCCGAGGTGCCATCAGTAGGTTCATCGTTTCTAGAATCTTCAGTGAACCAACGAATAAAGCGAGGATTAATGATGCCAGCAAGAACATTTTCTTCTTGCTTCATTTCATATTCTTCTTCTGCTTGAGTGAAATTCATTTCAACAGCATCTTTATCAATTGGATACTGAATTTTTTTACTAGGATCATATGTATCTGTCATTTTGCTTTCCTTATTTTACGAAAATCCAACCGGTTCCTACTTTGTAGTCGCTATTATTTCCATAGAACGCGCCAAATGCAATATCGTTTGTCCAAGGGCGACTACCACTTGATACTCCATAACTTCCCCATCCAAACGAGTTGTCATTTGATGTGCAGTCATTTTCGTTATTAGTGTTAACACCGATACGAATAGCCTGATATACGTACCACTTATTAGTTCCAATCTGATTACAGTTTGCAGCAGGGTTAGGCGCTCCATACGCATTAGTGAACCAATTTATCCACGCAGTCTTAGAGTTAGAACTATTACTAGTGTATGTCATGAAATTAGCAAAACTAGTAGCATTAGACCATGTAGATTCAACTAGGCCATTCGAAATAGTTCCACAAGCTAATCTAACATTCGTAAATGGCATATTTGTATATATTTTAGTTTTGATATGCCCAGCATATGTTTCTGGATTTTCGCTGTCGTTGAATACACTAGATCCAGTCCATGCGTCATTGTCATTATACGTCCAGCGACTATTATTACTATACGTTTTAGATGCAAGCATCCAACCGCCACCATCATTTGTCATGTCACACCAGACTTGCGTAGGCACGCTATTTACAAGAATCCAATAGAAGCCATTGATTGTAGTGCCAGTAAGACCTTTAATTGATGCGGCTGATGGCGCTGCGTTAGCATAAGAACTTCCGTCTGGTACACCAATTCCAACCCATTTAGTTCCATTGAAATACTCTATAGCGGACTGATCATTGTTGTGACGAATCATCCCTTTTTGACCAGTAGGTCTTTGCGCTACAGTTCCGGCTGGAAAATCTGTTGCACCAGTGCTCTTATCAATAATGCTCATTCTATGTCCTTATTTTAAGAATATCCACGCAACTCTTCTTCCAGAAGGGCGTCCGTATGGCGAGTATGATCCAGACGAAGTATTGTTGGAGTATGGAGAAATACCTCTTAAGCCCCACCCAAAAGATTCGTCGTTTGTGTTACAATCACCTTCACCATTGATTGTTCCTCCTAAACGAACGTTCTGATAATTGTATGCTTTATTAATGCCAAACTGATTGCAGTTTGCAAGCCAAGTATCACCGGAAGCTCCCCAAGCAGCATTAAGCCAATTCACCCATACAGATCTAGCATTACCAGATGAAGCAGATCCGTTCATAAAACTTGCAAAAGTGCTTCCACTCCAGTTTTCTATGATAGCGTTGCTCAATGTCTGCATTGGTAATCTAACTTGCGTGAAAGCGCGATTCGTAAAAACTGTAGTTTTGATATGACCATTATATGCGATTGCATCTTGGTCTGCGCTAAATGTTGTAGTATCTGTCCATGCAGCATCGCTGTAGTACCAGTGAGCATCGTCATTTCCAGATGATTTTGCCGCCAACATCCAGCCACCGCCATCATTTGTCATGTCGCACCAGATTTGAGTTGGAGTGCTACCTATTAGGATCCAATAAAATCCGTTTGTCGTAGTGCCTGTTAAAGCTTTAATTGCTGCTGCAGAATCAGCTGCAGCAGCTGCATTGCTGCCATCACGTAGACCAATTCCAACCCACGTCGAACCATTGTGGTATTCGAGAATTTTCTTGCTGTCATTAAAGCGAGTTAAACCACTAGAAAGATTAGTAGTAGGACGTTGACTTTCGGTACCTACGGGAAGTTGATGTGCACCAGTTCCGGTATTTTGTATGCTCATAATGTTTCCTTATTTTACGAAAATCCAACCGGTTCCTACTTTGTAGTCGCTATTATTTGCATAGAACGCACCGAACGCAATGTTATTGTTCCATGCGCCAGTACCGACTACTACACTTCCCCATCCAAACGAGTTGTCATTTGATGTGCAGTCATTTTCGTTATTAGTGCTAACGCCTATTCTAATACCTTGGTGATTATGATAAAAGTTAGTTCCAATTTCATTGCAATTTGCAGCAGGGTTAGGCGCTCCATACGCATTAGTGAACCAAGTTACCCACGATGTCTTAGAATTGCTGCTATTGGTCGAATACTTCATGAAATTAGCAAAACTAGTAGCATTAGACCATGTAGATTCAACTAGGCCATTCGAAATAGTTCCACAAGCTAATCTAACCTTCGTAAATGGCATGCCAGTGTAAATCTTAGTTTTGATATGCCCAGCATATGTTTCTGGATTTTCGCTGTCGTTGAATACACTAGATCCAGTCCATGCGTCAGTGTCACCGTTTGTCCAGCGACTATTGTTACTATACGTTTTAGATGCAAGCATCCAACCGCCACCATCATTTGTCATGTCACACCAGACTTGTGTAGGAACACCCCCTATAAGAATCCAATAGAAGCCATTGATCGTGGTCCCCGTTAAATTCTTAATTGATGCGGCTGATGGCGCTGCGTTAGTGTAAGAACTTCCATCTTGAAGACCAATTCCTATCCACTGTGTTCCATTATGATATTCCACGACATCATTAAGACTAGTATTAACTCTAATCAAACCGGTCGCTCCAGTAGGGCGATCAGCAGTCGTACCCACTGGAAGTACTGCTGCGCCCGTTCCAGTATGATAAACAGTCATTATTTAACCTCTTCTAAAGAAAACTTGTATTTCTTTCCATTTCTATTGTTTATAATGTATAGATGATCTTCACCTTCTTGCACAGTCCAATTTCCTTTAGTACCGTCTACACTATTTCCTTCTTCATGACCCATGTTAGATAAGTGTAAGTCGTTAGTGTAAATGTTTCGCCAAGCGTTTGTAACAGAGCCTAAATCGTATGCAGCGTTTGCGTTAACAAAAATGCTTCCTGAGACTGTGCCGCCAGATAGAGGTAGAGCGTAAGAACTGTAGTTTGCACTATGGAGAATTGTATTACCCCAAGTATATGAGACGTTATTGCCTGCGTCGAGCTGCAAAGCATACGGCGTTTCAAACGCGCCGTCAGACTCTCTATCTGGAAGAACGTAGAAGTTGCTATCATTTACGTGAACCAAAAAATCGCCAGTGTTGGTTCCAGAATTGTCTGTCAATTTGATCTGTGGAGCCGCACCGGATAGTTCTAACATGCCCGTCATCGTACCACCGGTTAACGGCACAGCTGCAGTACTTTGTACTGTGCTATCTCCAAATGTAATATTGCCATTGCCTAATGTTGCGGCCATTATTTAGCTCCTTTTAGTTCTTGCACTTCTTTATTCAGCTGTTTGATAGCTTCTACTAGAAGTGGAATCAATTTTTCATATTGTACGGTCAAGTAGTTTTCGCCTGACTTACTGTTTCCATTTTCATCTGCATCGAACGGTGCGATCTTGACTGCTTCTGGAAGAACGCGCTGAACGTCTTGTGCAAGAAGTCCTACATGATTTTCTTTCTTATAGCCAAGTGAAATTGCTAAATCATTAGGCTGATAAGTAACTCCACGTAGCGTCTCTACTTTATTTATAGCATCAGCGATTACTCGTACGTCAGTCTTCAAGCGTTCATCTGAGTAGAATGCCGTAATAGAACCAGAAGCTCTAATTTCGCCGTTTGTCGTAGGAGTAGTTACACCAGATCCAACACCAAGAACGTCAGTCTTTACTGAAGCTAGACCTAAGAACTTATGAGCAGCTGAAACGTCACGAGCAGTAGTTGTATGAACGTACTGAGTATGATCATCGCCTGTCGTGAGGTTAGTAAGACCAGAGTGACTTGAAGCGTTGAATGAAGATGTCGCAGTTGTACGACGATCTAATAGGATACGAGTATCTTTAATGACTGCACGACATACGCTGTTTGGATACAATGTAGGATTATAGTGCAGAACAATTTGATACATTGGCACCAGTTCTGGGAATGGAAGGCCGTACGCTTCAAATGATTCGTTGTTCGCAGCGTCTTGAGTATCGAACATTGTACGACCAGCGACAAGTTTCACTGGGAAGACTTTATCGTTTGTAGCAATCAACCAATAGCTGATGTACTTACCTGCAGTGACGTCTGAAACCGTTCCAACGCCGGCGTTAATTGGGTTGTACTGAAGAATACTGCCATTTCGTAACCAAGGTACTGTAGTGACTTGGTTAGCAGATTGCTGAAGGTATTGTCCGTTGACGTAAGTTAGAACAGGAATCTGAGCTTGTGAATTTAGGATCTGATCAAAGTTGCCAACTGGTGTCGTGGTGTGCTGAATTGTATGAACAAGATCTTCATCGGCGAAAACGATTGGAGTAGTCAGACCAATAGTAAGATCTGTCTGAGAATCTTTCACAACAGTGATGTTTCCACCTGAGCGCCATACCGCACCTAAGTTTAAGTGTTGTGCTGCGTGCCAAGTTGTATCACGCTGATAGCCGTGACGTTCATCGCCGTTAATGATTACAACGTCATTGATGGCATCCCAGTACAAATAACCGACTAACAGGTTATTTTCAATACCGCCAGTCGCGCCACCGTCATACAGAGTCCAAGTCGTAGGATCTAAGTTGATGTATTTACCGCCAGGAGTATCTGCCCATGTGTAAGTCAGAGGAGTTGTCAGCGTATACTTTGTACCGCGATACCAGATGTTCGCAGAAGCTCCAGTTGGCGCGAGTGTGAAAGTTCTCGATGCTGCATTGTATGTAAGAGTTGTCGTGGTTCTATCTTCAAAACCAGTCATATCTCTTGTCAAAGCGCCAATACATTTTGGCGCAAGCATATCGATCGCTTGCTTAATATTGGCTGGAGACATGAACTCGTTTGAAGTCTGAGTGCCGTCTTCCATCTCGGCTTGAGTAGCATTAGTTTTTGGAGCAACGACTCCACCAATGCTCAAATTGCCTGTGTACGTAACGTCTTTTAAGAATGCATCTCTATCTGCATCAAGCGCAACAGTGCCATTGACTGCAAGACCATTCTTAACGTTAAATTCTTTTTCGTAGATTGCCATATAGTTCATTCTCCCGTAAATAGCGTTATGCAATACCGATCAGCGTATATGTTCCTCTTACACTTGCTAAAGTCGTAGAAGACGAAATAGCAATGCTTACAGTGCCAGAAGAAATTGAAGCTGAAATACTTACATTAGTTGGTGCACCAATTCTGCCGTATTCTTCTGTGAATACGTCAGTTCCATTCGTAACGAATAGCACTTTCACGACTTCGTAATTAGATCCTTGAGTGATATGCACAACGATTTCGCCAGATCTATATGTAGCTGAAGCAAATGTTAAAATAGTGCTTTGACCTGCTACAGACTGCGTTACGTTGATGGGGCCGCGCTTAATACCAGTGTCAGCGACAACAGTTGCGTTTAGAGTGAACGATCCATCAAGATCTGTTAGCGTAACGTTACCGCTAAGATCTGAACCTAAAGCAATAGAAGGACTTCTAGTCTGAAAAGTAGGAGCTGAACTTGTGCCATTGGCAACCAAGAATTGTTTAGCATTGCCAGTAGTAACTGTAACTCGGCCAGCGTTGTCATTAGTAACAATAGCTCCGAATGACGTAGAATTGCCGAAACGAATAGTATCGCCGAGTGCTCCTAAAGATACAGTTCCTTTAGTTGCATTGCTTGTAGAAGTTAGCTGTAAATTTCCTGAAGCCGCAGCTGAGCCGAAGACTGTTGGAACAGTAATGGAGACGCTAACACTGTGCGATGGCAGTGTCGTTGTAAACGAAGGCACTCCATTAAAATCTGTCATTAAAATGGAGCTACTTGCGGTAGCTAGACCGCTAATCGTATTAGCGGCAGACGCGAATAGAATCTGATTTACAGTTACTGTGTCAGGATACGTTGAAGTAGAATTGACGAATCCACCAGTTGTAGCTCTTAACACAGTTCCAGTTGTACCGACTGTACTTGGATACGTTGCAGAAGATGCGACCCAGTTAGTGCCATCTGCTCTAAGAATAGTTCCAACAGTTGATGCTAAGTTTGGATATGTTGCAGTTGTCCAGTTTGGTGCACCAGTTCCAGTAGAACGCAATAACTGACCTGAATTTCCTGCTGAAGTTGAAGCTAAGTTACTATTAGTACTAGCATAAGTGATACCCCATTGTGTTGGAGTGCTAAAGCTAATTCCATCTACATAATCAGCATTAAGATTTTCTACTTTAAGAGTAGAAGAAACAATGAATGGCGCTACTAGTGTTGATGTGCTTTTGAAATTAGAAGCTTCTATTGTACCTTGCGTTCCACCGATGACTTCGTTAGTATTCGTTGCGTCTGCCCAAAATACTAAATTGCCGCCAGATCTATCAAAACCGAAGAAACCTAGCTTTGCGCTAGTGCCATCGTGCCAACGATATAGAACGCCTCGATCTTTGCCGTCGTTTACTGCCGGAGCGTTTTCTCCTCCAAGTAACAGAATGGGATCTGTTAGAGATGTGCTTGTAGTATTTACAGTTGCAGTTGTACCATTTACTACGAGATTGCCGGAGATCTGTACATTACCGCCGGCGTCAATTATGAAAGGTGTGGTGTCGTTTAGTTCGTCTTCAACGACAAACGCATTACCAGTCCCCTTTTGAATAATCTTAAACGCTGGAGAAGTACTTTCTACTTCAATCGTGGTGCCACCAGTCGTCTGTGACCCGACAGAGATCGTATCAAAATAACCTTTTCTGTCGTCATCAATTACAGTGACGCCCTTAATTTTAATTGCCATCTTCGCTCCTATGAACTCGGCGTTGTTTAATTACTTATTTATCAACTTCTTCAATTCTTCGATCTGAAGTTGCTGTTCTTTGATTGCTTGAATCAGTAAAGGCACTAGACGTTCGTATTGAACTGTCAAGTATTCATCGCTGATCGGCGCTTCTTTAACTACTTCTGGCAGAACTGCTTGAACGCTTTGAGCCGAGACACCAACTTCACGCTTAGCTTCGTAGCCAAGATCTTGAGCAGTTTGGTTGGCTTCATAATAGAAACCTTCAAGACTCATCACTTTATCAAGAGCATTTTCAATTATTCCAAGCTTAGTCTTTAGACGATCGTCAGAGTAATACGCCACAACCTGATTAGTTGCACGAATTTCACCTGCGGTGCCAGATGCTGCAGTTCCGACACCTAAAGAGTTGAACTGTGAGTTTTGAGTTGTGCTAGTGAATGTTGTAGCACTACCAGCGATGTTCATCGTCTGACCAGAGATGAATGCAGCAACCTTTGCAGCAGAAGCTGAGCGATAGTAGTTATCGCCAAACTTAGCCATGATGTAAGTAACTGTGCCAGTGCTTACATCATCTGACGAGTTGAAATACGACGAGTTAATGTAGCGGCCAGAGAAGTCGCCGTTTGCATCACGTGCCACAACCTTTGATGCAGTATTAGCACTTGTAGCGTCAACAGCAATAGTTGGAGACCAACCTTCGCCTGCAGTCCCAGTCTTAGTAATGTAAGAACCTGCTGTAACATCAGCAACATAGTTACCAGTTGTATCAGTTCCAAGAACGACTGAGTTAGCAGCAATTGTAGCAGTGATAGAAGCATCGGCTGAACCATCGAAAGAAACTGAGCCAGTGACATCGCCGGTAAGACTGATTGTTCTTGCCGTTGCAAGTTTAGTAGCAGTCGATGCATTGCCAGTTAATGCAGCAGTGATAGTTCCTGCACTGAAGTTACCTGATGCATCACGAGCAACAACAGTCGATGCAGTGTTTGCGGTCGCAGCGTGAAGGCCATCGAGAAGGTCAGCGTCAAGTCCAGAACTAGAGCCGTCATTACCAGCGTGCCAAATTTTATTCTTGACTGCGCCAGCTGACCAACCTCCTACGAATAAATCGTTTGTAGTTCCATCGAGTCCAAAGTGAACTGCATAGTCTCCAGCGACATGGAAAGTCTGGAATGCATCAGTGTTTACTGTAGCTTGATAAATCTGCAGCGTATTAACAGATCCAGTGTTACTTCCAAGAGATCCAGCCGGTGTAGTGACTTGCAACACTCCACCACTGAACGTAGTTCCAGCATCACTTCTCAAGAATGAACTTGCGTGCAAATTATCAACAGTGTCTGAGTTACCACCGTTAGCTGGGCGAGAATCGCTTAGTCGTGAATCGTTACCTTGACATGCAGTTCCTGCAGTCGTACCATATGAAACCGCTGCTGTGACTGCTGCTGAACCGTTGAATGACGTTCCGGTGAGACCAGTTCCTAACGTTAGCGGGTTAGTCGTGTTCGCAGTAATTGTGATATTAGCAGAACCATCAAAAGATGTTCCGTTAATGGTTCTTGCAGTTTCTAGCTTAGTTGCAGTTGCTGCGTTACCAGTGATGTTGATACCCCAAGTACCGGAAGCACCAGTGCCAGTTAGGGTTGGACTATAACTGTTATAATTCGAACTATCAAGGAATTTTGCCCATGCAGCCCAAGATGTTAATGCGCCGCTGCTTCCACGATGCCAAACGTTATTGTTGTCAGTGAATCCAAGCTGATGTGAGCCACCTCCACTTGCATCAGTCCATTGCTGAAATTGAACTATTCCGTGATACGTACCACCGTCAGCAAGCCCATCAGTAGAGTTTGACATGAACGCAGTGTTCAGACCTTGTCCAAAATAAGATGGCGTCAGAGAAGTAGAGCGTAAATCGGGCGTTGATAATTCTACTGCACTACTTGCGGTAGAAGCATTGCCAGACAATGTAGCAGTGATAGTTCCTGCACTAAAGTTACCAGAAGCATCTCGTGCAACAACTTTTGAGGCTGTATTGGCACTAGTTGCATCAACTGCGATCGTTGGAGACCAACCTTCGCCTGCAGTTCCGGTCTTGGTGATGTAAGAACCTGCAGTAACGTCTGCGACATAGTTACCAGTAGTGTCCGTGCCAAGAGCGACACTATTCGCTGCAATAGTTGCAGTGATAGAAGCGTCAGCAGATCCATCAAAACTTACAGATCCTGTTACGTCACCAGTAAGGCTAATCGTTCTTGCAGTTGCAAGTTTTGTAGCAGTAGATGCGTTACCAGAAAGAGCAGCAGTAATAGTACCCGCAGAGAAGTTACCAGAAGCATCACGAGCGACAACCTTACTTGCAGTGTTTGCTGAAGTAGCGTCAACAGCAAGCGTTAATGCAGCACCTTCTGATCCGCCATTGCCGCCAGTGATATATGAACCGTTAGTAATAGAAGCAACATAGTTACCGGTAGTATCTGTGCCAAGAGCAACAGAATCAGCTGCAATAGTCGTAGCAACAGAAACTGTGCCTGATGCAAGATCCGTTAGAGTTGCGCTTGCAGTACCAGTTACGTCACCTGTAAGAGTGACTGTTACGACAGGATCTGGTTTGTTTAGAACGTCAGCCCATTCAACGTTAGCATCAATAGTGCCCTTAGTTCCACTGAACACTTCTGATGTGTTAGTTGCATCTGGAATAAAAGTGAACTTGCCAGTGCTATCATCAAAACCAAAGAAACCAATCTTAGCAGCAGTGCCGTTATGCCATCTAAATTCTACGCCACGATCTTTGCTATCATCGACAGTCGGGGCAGTGTCTCCTCCAAGCGTGATGATAGGATCATCTAAAGTTACGGTCGTAGAGTTTACAGTTGTCGTTGTTCCATTTACTGTAAGGTTTCCAGACACTGTCAAATTATTGAACGTAACGTTCGATGTAGTTGCAATGTCTTGAGGCAACGATAGTGTCACTGCTGCAGTTTCTGAACCAGATCCAGTTACAGTAATTTGATTTGCAGTGCCAGCAATTGTAGCGACATAGTTGCCAGTAGTATCAGTTCCTAGCGCTACGCTGTTTGCAGCGATAGTGACTGCGATGTCGGCATTTGCAGAACCGTCAAACGATACAGAGCCAGTTGCATCGCCTGATAGAGAAATAGTTCTTGCTGTAGCAAGCTTAGTCGCAGTTGCTGCATTACCAGTAGTATTCTGGTTTAGCGTAGGAATGTCTGCAGCGACGATAGCACGGAATGTAGGTGCTCCAGCAGTTCCGTTTGGCGCAGCAAGGAAGTAATTAGCTGTCTTTGAAGCGTATGGATTTTGAGTATCACCATAGCCAGAAGCTAACGATAGCGTAAGAGCTCCACCTTCGGAACCAACGGCGCCTCCACTTAAAGGCGCTGTTGTCGCAATCGAAGCGACATAGTTGCCGGTAGTATCTGTTCCAAGTTCTACTGAATTTGCAGCGATTGTTGTTGCAAATGATACGTTTCCTAGATTAGTTACAGTGCCAGTACCGGTGACATCACCTGTTAGTGTAATAGTAAAATCGGCTACGTCAAAGTCTAAAGTGTTGTCGGCATCGTCATATGACACAGTGATACCTGATTCTGTGTTTGACGTCACCATAGCACCAACAGTGTCAGCGATATATTCGCTAATAGAACTGGTTCCAATTGTTAGACCAGCGAATGTCGGTGAAGAAGTTGTTGCAATATCTTGAGGTAGTGACAGTGTCACTGCTGCAGTCTCAGAACCAGACCCAGTGACTGTGATTTGATTTGTTGTGCCAGCGATGGTTGCAATATAGTTACCTGTCGTATCAGTTCCAAGCGCAACACTGTTCGCTGCAATAGTGGTTGCAAATGATACGTTACCAAGATTAGTTACAGTGCCAGTGCCAGTTACATCGCCTGTAAGAGTGATCGTAAAGTCTGCTACGTCAAAATCTAGTGTATTGTCAGCATCATCATACGTTACACTGATGCCAGACTCTGTGTTAGAAGTAACCATCGCTCCAACAGTGTCAGCGATGTACTCAGACATAGTGACTGCACCAATATTCAGACCTGCAAACGTTGGCGTAGACGTAGTTGCAATGTCTTGAGGCAACGATAGTGTTACTGCAGAAGATTCGCTTCCAGAACCCGATACTGTGATTTGATTTGAGGTGCCAGCAATCGTAGCGACATAGTTGCCAGTCGTGTCAGTTCCAAGAACGAGTTGCTTATTTTCCCAACGGCCGTTTGTGCCATTATAGATCAGGAAGTCTTTATTTGCAACTGAAGTGATTTCAACGTTCGAGTCAGTGCCGCCAAGAGTTGAGCCGCGTTGGATTTCAACTTGAATTGAACCAGCGCTTTGGTGCGCACTAATGATTGTAGCGACAACGCACTTTACGTTAGGTGATGTAGGCTTTACTTTTGTAAGCGCGCCACTTCCGTTTGGACTGTAATACAGTACGTCACCGTCAGCCCATGTTTCTCCGACAGGTTGACCGGTAGTGTTAAGACCTCTTACTACACCAAATACAGTAATACGACAGAACGCACCAATTGCTGCATTCTGAGTAGCGACACCTACGATAGTGTCGCTAGAAGTTAGACTTGCTCCTGCTGGAGCAACAGTGATAGAACCGGATTGACCTACAGCGCCAGTTCTTACGACTACTTGGCCTTCAGTAATTGCAGCAGATGCTTTTGCATATACGTATGTTTCTTCGCCTACCTGTTGAGTAACGATACCGTCATGGCTGAAGTTCAACTGGCCTGTAGTGCCATCGTACCAAAGTCTTCCAGCTGCACCAGTGACAGCAGCAGTTCCATCAAAGTTGACGCCTGCTAAACCAGTAAGACCACTAGCATCTCGTGCTACGATAGTTGAAGCTAAATTTGTGGCAGAAGAGTTCAAGCCATCTAGCAAATCGGCATCAAGTTCAGAACCAGATCCGTCTACAGTTTTGATAAGGTTGAGAAGCGATTGAGCGTCGAGACCGCCAGCAGTAACGTCAACGATACTTTCGTTGCCGCTTACGTTTTTCTTTAAGAACAGCTTACCATCATACGTGTTGATGGCCAATTCGCCAAGCTGAAGATCACCGACTGCTGGAACTTTACCAGCGACCGCACTACGTTTTACCTTAATTGTATTTGCCATTGCAAACCTCTTCTATATAGAACACACAATAATATGTGGTATGTACCACAAATTAAAAGGGAGAGGACCAGCCTCTCCCTTATTTATACTAACTTTTGATTAGTATGTACCACCGTCGATGTTGAATCCATCTAAGTTGCTTGTTGCAGCACCTGCACCGATTACATCGTCACCAACATAGATGTTGCCACCAACACCAACACCGCCAGCGACAACCACTGCACCAGTTGCAGTTGAAGAAGATGCTGTAGTTGCAGTGAACTTGTTAGTTGCGCCACCAACGTTAAGCTGACCAGCGACACCTACACCGCCTGCAACAGTCAGTGCGCCTGAAGTTGTCGTGGTAGAAGCAGTTGTATCAGTTAGAGCAGCTTTACCGAAGCGAACGTTACCAGCAGTTCCAGAGATTACGCCAGTAGTATCAGTTGCGTCAGGGATGAAAGTGAATTCAGCCGCAGAATCGTCGTAACCGAAGAAGCCAAGCTTGGCGTTAGTACCATTGTGCCACTGGAATTCAATACCACGATCTAGGTTGTCGTCTGCGGTTGGAGCAGTGTCACCACCAAGAACGAAGATCGGATCATCGATAGTAACTTGAGTAGAGTTAATTGTCGTTGTAGTACCATTAACTTGCAGGTTACCTTCAATGACAACCAGACCCTGAATACCGCTTGGAGCAGGATCAAGATACAGAGTGTTGGAACCATCGGTCGTAGAGATGGTATTACCATCAAGACGTAGGTTATCAACGTTAAGTTGACCAGCAACATTGACGATTGCGGTATCGGCAGCGCCTTCAGTACCACGTAGAGTGATAGTATCAGCATTAACGATTGCAGCAAGACCGGTAAGAGTGATGCTGTTGCTTGCACCAGTTGTAGTAATATCAACAGTTGTAGCGTTAACATCAAGTGTCGTTACGTCAGCTTGAACTTCACCGGAAGTCAGCGTGATTTGACCTGTCGATGCGGTTGTCAGGTTGACGTTATCAGTTAGAGACGAACCGACTGCGATGATAGCAGAACCAAGACCAGCGTTCGAAGCATCAATTGCCAGAGTCTTGTTAGACGCTGAGTTAGTTGTGATGCTGAAGTTCGAAGAATCGGTTGCATCAAGAGAGATGGTTGCTGCATCAAGAGTTGCTGCATCATCGACGTTGATGTCAAGGTTTGCATCACCAACTGAGTTGCTCGCAGTGATAGTCAGAGTCTTAGCGTCTGCTGTAGAAGCAGTTACGCCAATCTGCGAGTTATCAGATGCAGTTGCAGTGATTGCAGTACCATATACAGTGAATGCTGCACGAGTACCAGAAGCACCGATAGTAGTCGCACCATCAATCTGAGCAGTGCCATCAACATTCAGGTTGACGTCAACGTCTAACGAACCCTTAACGTTTACATCTGCGCCAGACAGAGTAATTGCGTTTGCGGTGCTAGAGTTAATGTCGTTGCCGTTAACAGTCAGGTCACCCTGAACAGTTACGTTAGCACCAGACAGAGTGATTGCTGTTGCGGTAGAAGACAGAATGTCGTTACCACTAACTGTCAGATCACCAGAAACCACAGTGCTTGCATTGCGCAGTGTTAATGTGCCGGTTGTTGCACCGATAGAAACTGCAGTTGCTGCTTGGAATGCGTTAACTGTCGTTGCAGTAGTATTGAAAACAGTTGCAGTAGTTGCAGATGTGGTGATGTCGCCACCATTAACTGCAAGGTCACCAGTAAGTGTCGTATTTCCAGAAACGCCAAGAGTTCCAGCAATCGTGGTATTACCAGACGCAGAATCAACCTGGAACTTAGTTACTGGAGTAGCTGCACCGTTGGTGATACTGAAGAACTCAGTAGAAGCAGTTTCGCTACCGTTAATCGTAACGCTGTTGTTAAGAGTAGAAGTACCCGTAACAGTCAGGTTATTCGAAAGAGTAGTTGCGCCAGTTACGCCAAGAGTACCAGCGATTGATGTGTTACCAGTTGCTGCAGCAACAGTTAACTTATTAGCGCCAACGGTAAAGTCAAGAGTTGACTTAAGAGCGTTGTTTACAGTAGTCGTGCCAGATCCTGCGCCGATAGAAACTGCAGTAGCGTTCAGGAATGCGTTAACTGCTACTGGACCATCATTGCCAACAGAACCTGAACCGTCTTGGTTTAGAAGGTTGAATGTAGATGCTGTAGAATATAGATCGCCACCGTCAATGCCAAGGGCGCCAGAGTAAGTAACTCCGCCAGTGACCTTCATTGAACCTGCAACGTTTAGATTACCAGCGATACCAACGCCGCCGTCAACAACTAATGCACCAGTAGTAGAACTTGTAGATGCAGTTGTAGCGTTGATGTTAACAGTGCCAACAGTAGATGAAACGTCAAGACTGTCGGTGTCCAGCGACATTTGCAGGACATTGTTAGAGTAGAAGCGCAGAGTATCATCGGATGTACCTGGAGTCGCTTCTGCTGAAATGTAAGTTAGACCGTCAACAGAACGAACGCCACCAAGCGATGACCAGTTGCCGTTTGCATAACCTTCAAATTGACCGGAAGTGCTATTCAGGCGAACTGCACCGTCAACTGCCGGACCTTGCTGTAATGTAGTACCTACTGGAATTACAAGACCATTTGTGCCGACAATCTGAACATAGCCAGAACCAGCTGGATCAAGAAGGATGTTGCCATTACTGTCAGTAGAAGAGATTGTGTTACCGTTGATCGTAATGTTGTCAACGTTAAGTTCATCGATCTTTTTGTTTGCGTCAACGATGATTGCAGCAGATGC
>OGVG01000033.1_pt1 | contig 18977 bp, 15 predicted proteins | sample 1575691 | NCBI WGS metagenome assembly OGVG01 (sample SAMN07581545, study PRJEB24739) | freshwater metagenome | reverse complement strand
GTTTCCCAGTCACGATAGGCTCAACGAATTTATCTACAAACTAAATCGAAGATATTTTGGGGATAGACTCTTTGAAAGGCTTATTATTGCTAATATTACAGGATTATGACTAAAAACGGATATTCGAAAGATTATAAAACAAATTCTAAAATTACTCTTAAAACCCCAAAAAAAAATGCTAATAAAGTTTAGTTTTTATTAATGAAAAATTGCTAAAAAAAATCATTTGTAAAAATCATCTTCCTAGTTTCTTAATAAACTTCAGATTATTGTTTTCAAATACATTACTTCCTAACAAAATCCTAAAAAATAGATTTTTCTTCTCTTTATCCCCAAAAACCTCTTCAAAAGCCGAAACTGGAATGTTATTTTCTTTTGAAGTTTTTTCAAGTATTTTTATCATTTTATCTTTTCGTTCAGCAATGTTCAGATTTTGAATATTAGGATTTTTTATACTTTCTTGTAGCATTGCTTTTTTAATTGTGTTTTCTACCGATTCCAAATATTTTTTCTTTTCAACAGCAAAGACGGTTTCATTAGTTAAGAGTGTGGAGTTTTTGCTTTTGAAAAAAAAAACTTCTTTTTTAAGACTTTCAATTTTGGTTTTTAATTCTGCTATCTGCTTCTCTTTGGATTCCAATTCTGTTTTATTTTTAAGAAGTTTGATTTGATTGGTTTTGAGTGCCTTTTTGTAGTTTTCAATGGTTTTATCTGTTTTTATTTTTTGAAAACCTAGAAAATCGGATTCTTTTACTATTAACTCTTCAGATTTTTTAGATTCCATCTCTTGTTGCATTTGGCTGTATCGTTCTTCCAAAATTTTCAAATCTTCTTCTTTTTTCTTGATTTTAAATTCTACCGCTTCCAATCTAGCTAACGAACCTGAAACCCCTCTTTCCATTTCCAAACATTCCGCCGCCAAATCCTGCATTTTGGAATAATGAAAAGATTGATGCTTTAAGGTTTTTCCAGTTTGTAAATCCTGCCAATCTGCTACTAAATGGGCGTGATAATTCGGTTTCCATTCTTTGGTGTCTTTGTCATAATGACCTTCATCTTTATGTATGGCAATTTGAAAAATTCGGATGTTAAGTTCTTCTTCCAATCTTTTTGATAGGTTATGCAAATCTTGCATTGTTGTATTTTCTTTAATCACAACCACAGCTTCTCGAACTGGCATCGCGTTTTTCTGTAATTTTCTGCCTGATTTTTCTTTGCAGTACGATTCTATTTTTTGGATTCGGTCTGCAATTTTTTGTTCCATCCAATATTCATTTTTATGAGTTAAATCTTTGCGGATGTAATCAAATGATTTCTTTCTGAAATTATGAATTTCGGAATCGGATTTTGCTGCTTTGAAATTGATTGATGTCTTCATTTTTGTTAAATTTGATAATAATGTAACCTGTATCTTTTTTACGCAGGTTACCTAACAACCTGTATCTATTTTATACAGGGTAAAAGATATCCTTGCTTTATTTTATACAGGTTCTGAAAAGTTACACCTTGTACTATTTTACCCAGGTTAAAGCCTCGCAGAGCGAAGTAGAAACTTTGTTGGGAGAGCATCGACCTTCAAAGTTGCGAATGAGCTCCTAACTTTTGCATATAGTTGATGAAAAATATGTGTACGCATTATCAGCGTTTTCTTTGGTAAAATTGATGGGGTTGTTTTATTTCTTTCTCTTCGGTTATCAGAATAGAGTTTGAAATTTCTATTGAATTTTTGTTTTCCTTTTTTGATTTTAAATAGTCATTTAAATCTTTGTGTAGAGCATAAATTTCGGAATGATCTTTTGCTTCGGGAAAAGATTTCAGAATTTCATTTTTACAATTTTCTCCTGCTTTGTCATTATCTAAAAACAAATGGATTTGGGGATAGTTTTGCAAATGGTTTTTGGTTTTATTCAAAAGTGAAATGGAATTCATCACCAATATATCACCATAGTAAGATGGTTTCATCTCAACAAATGACAAAGCATCCATAAATCCTTCAAAAACGACTATTTTTTTTCCTGCTTCATTTTGATTTTGGCTTTCATTATTAAGATTAACAACAGAGATATCTTTCTTCAGTAATGAACCTTTGTAGAAGGAATTTCTGAGTTCCCAACCTTCTGAAAGGTTTTCAAAACCAATAGCATAAAGTTTTTTCTCACCAATGGTAAAATGTACTTCTTTTACAAGTGGGTAAGTCTTTGAGCTAATTCCTCTTTGATGAAGATATTCTTTCAAATTTTCATTTTGAAGTTCTTTAATATCAGTGATTTGATAATTTGGCTTTGAATTGTTTTGTTTTTGAATTGCGTTTTGCGGTTGAAAAGAAGAAAAATGCTGCATTTCTGCCCATTCTAAAACTTCTTTTACCGAAGCGTTTAAATATTTTTTCATAAAATCGACATTGTTTCCGCCGATTCCTTCGGAATGTAAATACCAATAGTTCATATTTTTATTAATTTTGAAAGAGGCGTGGTTTTCATTGGCAAAAGGATTGAGAAACCACGCTTCTTTTTCCGTTTGTTTCGTGGGAAGGTGTCCGAGATTTTGGAGGACTTCTTCCAACGGAATTGTATTGAATTGTTTGCAGTTCATTTTCTGTGTTTGTTTTCTATGTTTTTTTTAATTCCTCTTACCAGATTACCTTTTCATTGATTAACAATATCTTAAGGCATTTTTTTTCAATTACCTGTTTTTACCTACTTACCATAAATTTTTAATTAAGGTAACTTTAGGTAACTATTATTAAAATTTAATTACCTTAATAAATAATTGATTGATAATTGTTTAAATCCTTTAAGGTAACTTGGTAACTTGGTAACTTTGGTAAGTAGGTTTTACTCTGTTTTTCTTTTGATGAGATATCCGTACACTTGAAGTTTGGGATGTTTTATCCTTTGATATTTTAAACTGGTAAGTGCTTTTCCGATTTTTACATTATTCAATCGCAATCCTAAAGCATTGTTCATCGCCAACATAATATCGGTTGCCGTGAGAAATTCTTCCATTTTTTCCGATTTTTCAAAATGAGCGGAAATGAGCTCTTGCTCCATTGAAACTTGTGCATATTTCTCGTTTCTTTTTTCGTTTTCGGTGATATCTGTTGCGGTTAATTCGGGGTTATAATTTTTCCTTTCAAAAGCATTGTAGTAAGCTTGAGACCAGACTTTATCCATATCAATTTCTTTGGAATATTCAAAATCAAAAGAATACACCTCAAAAATCAACCAGCGTATGCTTCCTGTTTCATCGGTAAGAAAATCAGTTCGATTGGTAGAACCTACAAACGAGCATATTCTTTCTAAAAATTCGGCTTTTCGTGCATAAGGCAAACGAATATTTGCACTGCTTTTGGAGATGAAAGATTTCAAAGTATTGACATCAGACTTTGATAAAACCGCCAATTCATCGAGGTTACAAATCAAATTTTTACAAATGGAAATGATACCATCTTTGTCAATGGAGATATTTTCGGTGTAATAATTTTCTAATTTTGGCGGAATTAAAAATCGTAAAAATGAGGATTTCCCTGAATTTTGATGAGATGCTAAAACCAATGACTGTTTATTGACATAGCCTTTTGTAAGCGAACACAATACCGCTCTTGTTAGCCATTTTTCAAAATGATAATAAAATGCTTCATCATCATTGGTTTTAAGATATTGAGAGAGTTTCTTGATATAATCTATACCATCCCAAGTTTCTAAATTTTCAAAATACTCACGAATTGGATTGTATTGCTGAATCATATGGCTTCTAACCAAAATTTCCAACTTATTCATATTAATTTCAATTCCAGACTGCGCCAACTCAATCAATAAAGAATTGATGTTGAGAACAGTCCAAGTTCCAACCTGCTCTTTCAACTGAATTTCCAACTCCAAAGCAATGGTATTAAAACGAATGTTGTATTTTTCGTCTAAATAATTCATCGCTCTATCGTAAATGGTCTTGGAAGGAGTGTCTGATTGATACAAGAATTTTTGTTCGTTCATAACCTTATCTATTTCGGTTATGATATTTCAGAGCTTCGGATTCTATTTCTAGTAAGGTTTTCTTTTTACCTTTAGAAATCCATTCCAAAAGTTCATCTTCAAAAAAATAGAGTTTTTTACCGTTTTTGTAACACGGAATTTTTCTTTGCCTTACAAGAGTATAAATTGTAGGTTTGGCTTTCCCTATTATCTTACATACATCTTCAATTCCAATAGGAATGCGTTTTTCTTTCGGTTCAGAAATTTTCGCATTCTGAACCATAGATTTAATTTCGGCAATTTCGTTCGTTAAGTGAGCAACTGCTTTTGGCAGGTTTTCAAAAGAAATTTCATTTACGTCCATAATTATCGTTTATGATTGTTATGGTGCAATGATAATTTATGTTATACGTATGTTTTTTGTATGATAAAGAATGTTTAAATCATACTAATAACATAAATGGTTTTCTGCTCAATATTAATTGTATTTTCCTTTACTAAAGGCGGTTATCTTCAATTTTTATTAATCCTTCCTCTTTTCTCGAAGAGAGTAATTTTTCTATTGTTGATTCTTCCATTTCTTTAAAACTTTCAGAAAAAACAATTTTCAAAAATTTAGCGACATCTTTTCTCTGATTGTTTCCTCTATAATGGTGCCACACATTCCATCCGAAATGCATTAGATCAATCGTTTTAAGAGTATTCACTCTTATTGGGGTAACAGTATCAATCTTACTATCTTTCAAAAATTCTATTAAATAAATGCTAAATCTATTGATTTCTTCATCCGAAGAGTATGGTGCAAATTTTTCTTTAGTGTATTGAACAATAAAACCCAGCTTTTCCTGGACGATTTTTTCACTTTCAGATTTTGCCTTAATTCTTATTTTTTCAATATCAGATATTTCAATAGGTTCTTCATTTTCCAATATTGTTTCGGATATTTTTTTTTCAACTTCAAAAGTTGGTTCTTCTTCGTTAATATTTGGGAAACTTTGCATGTGTTTTTCATTCAATTCAAAATTCTCCGTAGAATTAACTATTTGGATATTCTTTGAATCGTCTTCTTGTTCTTCAACTAATTTGGATTTTGAATTGTTTAAAAAACGTTTTACTATCCAATTTACTATTGGATCAAGAAATAAAATTACAAATACGAATATTAATACACCCAAACCAATACCACCCCAGAAAAACAAATTAATTGTAAATTCATCTGCTCCATTTCTAATAGAATATTCTCTAGCAGCATTACCTATGAATATGCAAGCTAGAAAAACTGACAACCAAATAGCGATATATTCAAAGTACTTTATTTTCATTCAGATTGATTTTTTAAAGATTTTAATTGTATCGCTTCCGCCGCTTTATTTTTCTTTTCATCAATCACTTTTGCATAGACTTGTGTGGTTTTCACATTGGTATGTCCCAACATTTTGCTTACTGTGTAAATATCAGTGCCACTCGAAAGTTGCAACGTAGCAAAAGTATGTCTGAAACAATGAAAAGTGATATTTTTATTGATTCCCGCTTTTGCAACCCAAGTTTTTAATGGACGATTAATCCAAGCAGGATTGGTTAAATTTTCAAAAACCAAATCATTTGGCGATTTTGGTTCTCCACAAATTTCTAAAGCCTGTTGAGAAATAGGCATATATTCTACGCCTTTTGTCTTTTTTTGCGTGAAATTAATTCTTGGCTGTCCGTTATCCATATTTATTTCATTCCACTTCAGTTTTTGAATATCAGAATGTCGCAAACCTGTTAATGCCGAAAAAAGCGCCGCTCGTTTCAAGACATCATTTTCACAAGGCGTTTCAACTAAAGTATTAAGTTCATCAATCGTTAAATATTCTCTTCTTGTTTCCTGGGCAGGAATAGATTTTATTTTTGCAGAAATGTCTGTGGTAAAATAACCATCAATAAAAGCTTGTTTCAATGCCGCTTTGAAAACAGAAAAATAAGTTGATGCACTATTTTGAGATAATTTCCCATTTTTATTTCCACCGCGAGGTGCATTCAAAAGAAAGGTTTTAAAATTCTCACAAAATTTAATATCAATTTTAGAAAAAGGGATTTCAGAACCTTCATAAGAGATTAAAAAGTCAATTGCTCTTTCCCAATTTATCTTAATTGATTCAGAATTATTTTTGTGTCGTCTTTTGATTAATGCTTCAAAATATTTAACAAAATTTTCTTGAGATTTTTCTTTTTGTTCCGATTTAATCAGGTCAATTTCGTTATAAAGCTCAATATTGTCGTATTCTCTTTGTCTTAATTTCCTTACTGAATCTGCATAAAACATTGTTTCTCTATCGTTCTCACTTTTGCAAATAATAATTCCATTATCGTCTCTTTTAGGTTTATAAGAAATTGACTTTTGAGTCGTTTTCGCTGGTCTTTTTTTATCAAAATCTACAGTTGTTACACTTCGGTTGAGATACTCACGAATTCTTTGAGGATTTTTTTTGCCTTTTATCATCACAGGATAACTCTCCAAATAGATGTACCATTCTTTTCGGAATTCTGCTTTTCTCAACCTTACGGTGACTTTAGTTTTTAAAAGTTCTTTCATTGTCCTGCGAAAATTTTGTCAATAAGATTTTTTGGCGCATACACAAAACTACCTACTTTTTTAGTTGGTATTTTGTTCTTCTTAATTACAAGATAAATAGTACTTGGATCTGCACGAAATTTTGTACTTATCTCTGAAATCGTGTAGCAATTGCCAATTTCAAATTTTGGTTTTTCTGCTTTCTTCTTTTCAATAGGCATTTCTATTGTAGAGAATAAGTTCTCTAAATCTGCTCGTTTTACTCGAGTTAATCTTATCCCAAGATTAGCACCACCAATCAATCCTTTTTTTATCATTCTATGAATGGTATCTTTTGAAATTCCATACATTACAGTTGCTTCAGAAACAGAAATAAATTCTCGAGTTTGAACTTCCGCAATTTTATTAGAATATTTTTGTAACAGATTTTCTTTTTCTTTTTGTTGCTTTTCTAATTTTTTACGTTCCTTTCCTGCTTTATTCGCACAAGAAACACCACAAAAACGTGTCGTAACTGTCTTTGCTTCAAAGGGTTTTGAGCATTGCTCACATACTCTTGGTATTTTTAATTTACTAAATCCCATTCTGAAATAACATCGGGTACATTGTCTCCTTTTTATGCTTTTTTAATTATTTTAGCGCATAAGACGCACATTATATCCAAATAGAGCGCGGTACAAATATGATACAAAAATATGACAAAAAACGATTAAAAACAAGTATTTTCAAAAAACATTAAAAATAAAAAAATCGCTGTAAATAGTACATTTACAGCGATTTAATTATTTATTTTAATTGATATTAATCAGTCTTTACTTGACTTCTTCGAAATCTGCATCTTGTACATTTTCGCCAGCGTTACCTTGTGTTTGTTCAGGTTGCGGTTGTGCTTCTTGAGTTGCTTTGTACAATTCTTCTGAAGCAGCCATCCAAGCTGCGTCTAATGCTTCTAACTTAGGTTTAATCGCATCTGCATCTTTGGTTTCGTAAGCAGCTTTCAATTCTGTGTGAGCTGCTTCAATTGCTGCTTTTTTATCTGCAGATAATTTTTCTCCAAATTCTTTTAATTGTTTTTCTGTTTGGAAAATCATTCCATCAGCTTTATTGATGGTTTCTACATCTTCTTTTCTCTTCGCATCTGCTGCTGCATTTTCTTCTGCTTCTTTTTTCATTCTTTCGATTTCTGCATCAGAAAGTCCAGAAGATGCTTGGATTTTGATAGATTGCTCTTTACCAGTTCCTTTGTCTTTGGCAGAAACGTGTAGAATACCATTTGCATCGATGTCAAAAGTTACCTCAATTTGTGGAACTCCTCTTGGTGCAGGTGGAATATCTACTAAATCAAATCTACCAATTTCTTTATTATCATTAAACATTGGTCTTTCTCCTTGTCCTACTCTGATGGTTACCGCAGGCTGATTATCACTTGCTGTAGAGAAAACTTCAGATTTTTTGGTAGGAATGGTAGTATTCGCTTCAATTAATTTAGTGAAAACCGAACCCATTGTTTCAATTCCTAAAGAAAGCGGAGTTACATCTAATAAAAGAACATCTTTTACATCACCCGTTAAAACTCCCCCTTGAATTGCAGCACCAATTGCTACTACTTCGTCTGGATTTACCCCTTTTGAAGGCGCTTTTCCGAAGAATTTTTCTACCGCTTCTTGGACTGCAGGAATTCTGGTAGAACCTCCTACTAAGATGATTTCGTCAATATCAGAAGTGCTCATTCCAGCATTTCTAAGAGCAGTTTTACATGGTTCGATGGTTCTTTGAATTAAATCATGTGCCAATTGCTCAAATTTAGCTCTGGTCAATGTTTTCACTAAGTGTTTAGGACCAGTTGCAGTAGCCGTGATATATGGTAAGTTGATTTCAGTTTGAGTAGAAGAAGACAATTCAATTTTTGCTTTTTCAGCAGCTTCTTTTAAACGTTGAAGTGCAATAGCATCAGATTTAAGATCTACTCCTTCTTCAGATTTGAATTCATCTGCCATCCAATCGATGATTACGTTATCAAAGTCGTCACCACCAAGGTGAGTATCACCATCAGTTGCTTTTACTTCAAAAGATGCGTTACCATCTACTTCGTACATTTCTAGTACAGAAACGTCATGAGTACCACCTCCACAGTCGAAAACAACTACGTTAAGGTCTTTTTTACCTACTTTATCTAAACCGTAAGCTAAAGCTGCAGCAGTAGGTTCGTTGATGATTCTTTCTACTTTAAGACCAGCGATTTCACCAGCTTCTTTCGTAGCTTGTCTCTGCGCATCGTTAAAGTATGCAGGAACCGTAATTACTGCTCTGGTTACTTCTTGACCTAAGAAATCTTCAGCTGTTTTCTTCATTTTTTGAAGAATCATGGCAGAAATTTCTTGTGCTGTATATTCTCTATCGTCTATTTTTACTTTTACAGTATCATTTGGTCCAGCTACTACAGCATAAGGAACTCTAGAAATTTCTTCTTTATCTTTAGTAAACTGTGTTCCGATGAATCTCTTGATAGAATAAACAGTTTTAGTAGGATTCGTTACTGCTTGTCTTTTTGCAGGATCACCTACTTTTCTTTCTCCATCTTCTGTAAATGCTACAATAGATGGTGTGGTTCTTTTACCTTCTGCATTTGGGATAACTACAGGATCTTTACCTTCCATTACCGCAACGCAAGAGTTGGTCGTACCTAAATCAATTCCGATAATTTTGCTCATAATATTTATATTTTATTTTTTACTTAACTAATTTGACTTGGATTTCTCCAATTTTATACCATTGAGAAAATTGTGACAAATTGACATTTTCTTAAAAACTGTCATGTTTTAAATTCTCCATTTCACTTCTCTATTCACATGTTTATCATTATATTTGGCTAAAACTTTTTACAGATATGCCACAATTCAATCCTAGAGACATTACCTGGTTAGGTTTTAATGCAAGAGTTTTGCAAGAAGCGATGGACGAAACCGTTCCATTACACCTGAGAATTAGATTTTTAGGGATTTTTTCTAATAATTTAGATGAGTTTTTCAGAGTGCGAGTTGCAGGACTAAAACGAGCACTAGAACTTAAAGATAAACTTGCAGTAGAGACGTTTTTTGACAAACCTCAAAGAATTCTGGACAAAATCAATAAAATTGTCATCAAACAACAGGAAGATTTTGAAAAAACTTGGGACAAAATCCAAGAAGAAATGGCAGAGCAAAAAGTTTTCATTAAAACGCCCAAAAAACTCACTGAAAAACAAAAGGAATTTGTAAAAAAATATTTTGACGAAGAAGTAGAAAGTAACGTCATTCCTATTCTGCTTCATGACCATGTTCAACTGCCCTATTTGCGAGAAAAAAGCCTTTATCTAGGCATTGCAATGCGCAGAAAAGATTGGAAATTCGAAACTAAATTTGCCATTATAGAAGTTCCAGCAAAAGCGAATGGAAGATTTGTCATTTTGCCCACCGAAAATCCTGAGGAAACTGACATAATGCTTCTAGAAGACGTCATCGCCTTCAATTTACCGCACATTTTCTCCTATTTCGGGTATGATGATTTCAAAGCAAATTCTTTCAAGGTGACCAAAGATGCAGAATTTGACCTCGATAATGACATCAGAACCAGCTTTGTAGAAAAAATTGAAAAAGGCATCAAATCTAGAAGAAAAGGAAAACCTACCCGTTTTGTCTTTGACAAAGACATGGACAAATCTTTGGTGGAATTCCTTATCAAAAAACTCAATCTTACCCAAAGAGACAGCATTATTTCAGGTCAAAAAATTCATAATTTCAGACATTTTATGGATTTTCCAGATGTTTTTAAAAATTATGAAAAACCAATAGAGAGAAGTTCTTTTACGCATCCAGAATTTGACCATGAAGGCAGAATTACAGATGTTATCGTAAAAAAAGATGTGCTTCTTACCTTTCCTTATCACACTTTTACACCAGTTATTGACTTGCTGAGAGAAGCTGCAATGGATCCTGATGTAAAATCTATTCAAATTACGGCTTATAGATTAGCCAGCAATTCCAAAATTGTAAATGCACTGATTAATGCCGTAAGAAACGGAAAAGAAGTCACCGTAATGCTAGAATTACGCGCAAGATTTGATGAAGAAAATAACCTAGAATGGAAAGAAAGATTAGAAGAAGAAGGCGTAAAAGTTTTAGTAGGATTACCTAATAAAAAAGTGCATGCAAAACTCTGTGTCATTAAGAAAAGAGTGAACAATAAGACCATTCAATACGGATTTGTAAGCACCGGAAACCTCAACGAAAAAACAGCCAAAATTTATGTAGACCATTTGCTCATGACTTCTAACAGAGCAATTATGGCAGACATTAATAAAGTTTTCAATGTGTTCAGAAAACCAAAAATAGACCCCGTTTTAGCATTGAAATTTTGTAATCATTTATTGGTTTGTCCACATTTTATGCGAGAAAAAATAGAATGGCATATTGATAAAGAAATTGAAGAAGCAAAAGCAGGCAGAAAAGCCGAAATGATTATCAAAGTAAATTCACTTTCGGATAAAGGTTTGATTAAAAAACTTTATGAAGCTGCAGAAGCGGGTGTGGAAATTAAAATGATTGTTCGCGGAATTTTCTGTGCTGTAGAACAGAAAACGTTCAAGAAAAAAATTCATGCCATCAGTATTGTAGACGAATATTTAGAACATTCTAGAGTGATGTATTTTTACAATAAAGGCAGTGAAGATGTTTATCTTTCTTCTGCGGATTGGATGACGCGAAACTTAGATTATAGAATAGAAGCTGCTGTAAAAGTGAATCAAAAAAATCTAAAAAAAGAACTGAAAGATTTATTAGAACTTCAATTGAAAGGCAACGTAAAAGCCAGATTTCTAGATGAAGATTTGACCAATAAATATGTCAAAAACAACAAAAAACCATTCCGCAGTCAAATAGAAACGTATAAATTTTTGGAAAAGAAAAAGGTAGAAGTATGATGTATGAAGTATAATATCTGAAAATATTAAACCATTTTTTAGGATTTTTGTCCCATAAATAATTATGAGTTCCGTAGGAACGATACGTTTGTAGAAAATTATAAAGTATGTAAAAAAGTTCCGTAGGAACGACAGAAAAATGAAACAAGTTATTTTCCTTTTCGTATTAGTAACAAATCTTCTTTTTTCACAGAAGAAAGACAGTTTAGTTTTTTCAGAACAACCAAAATTCACTTCAAAGCAACTCATTATTCCAGCTACTTTAATGACAGCAGGAACCATCGTTTTATCTACAGAAAATAGAGATTTCAGCGTTACAGAAAACAAAAATTTCTTGGCTTTTGGAGGTTATCCCGAAGATTACCTTCAATTTGCACCTCATGTTTCACTTTACGCTTTTGAATGGGCAGGAATGAAACCTAAAACTGACTTCTGGAACAGAACTGCTATTTTGGCAAAATCTGAAATTATAGTTTTTGGGAGTACTTATCTTTTGAAAAGAGCCATTAAAAAACCTCGTCCAGACGGAAGCAATGAATTTGGTTTTCCGAGTGGTCATACTGCGAATGTTTTTGCTGGTGCTACAATGCTTTCTATGGAATATGGCGAAAATTACCGTTGGGTTCCGTATGTTGCTTATTCTGTAGCAACTGGAGTGGGCGTTTTGAGAATTGCTCACGACAAACATTATTGGAGCGACGTGATTTTTGGAGCTGGATTAGGAATTTTATCTACCAAAATCGCATATTGGACACATCAATATCAATGGAACAAAAAATCAGAAAAAGACAATCTCACGATTTTATACAAAGAACATTTGTAGCTTCTAAAACCGCAAATCGAAGATTCGACGAAGTTAAAAGAAACAAAAGAAAATCTCGAAAACAAGCAATTCAAAAGTAAAAAAGTTGGAAATCTCAACTTTTACTTTTTTTTCTTTTTTAATACTTTCAAAACATAAAGCTTTTGTGTCTTTTGTGGTTTAAAAAAATTAAATTTACACACTAAATTTTCCATTTCTATGAACTTTAAAAAAATATTAGGAATATTGGTTTTGGCTTCGGTTTGTGGTTTTTCGCAAACGCAGCAATTTACCATGAACGACGCCGTTTTAGGACTTAGAACCAATCTTGCCGTGAAAAACATCAGAGATTTTTCTTTCAGCAATGATGGCAAATCTTATCTTCAAATGGTTAAAAACGCTTATCTCATCACAGATATTGCGACCAACAAGTCAGACACTTTGGTTTCTTTGTATCAAGTAAATCAAAATTTGAGTGCTGACCAAAAACTAAAAGCACTTTCTCCACTGAAATTTTTGAACAATTCTAAAGCCTATTTTTCTCAAAAAGGAAAATATTTTTGGCTTCAAAAAACGGGAAATTCTTGGCAAAAAACAGAATTTGCTTCTATTCCTGAAGAGGCAGAAAACGCTCAACTTCTTCCTGATAATCAAACGATTATTTACACCATCAAAAATAATCTTTTTGTAAACATCAATGGAAAAACATTGAAAATTACAGATGACCAAAACGAAAATATCATCAACGGACAATCGGTTCACCGAAATGAATTTGGAATCGATGGGGGAATTTTTGCAGCGCCAAATTTTCAAAAAATTGCATTTTACAGAATGGATCAAAGCATGGTTACAGACTATCCAATCATCGATTGGAGCGTAACTCCTGCAGAAAACCATAATATCAAATATCCGATGGCTGGGAACAAATCTCACGAAGTTTCCATCGCAATTTTTGATGTAAAAACTCAAACAAAAAAATTCTTAAACATCGAAGGCGACAAAGAGCAATATTTAACCTGCGTAACTTGGAGCCCTGATTCTAAATCTATTTTCGTTGCGGTTCTTAATAGAGCTCAAAACCATGTAAAACTGAATCAATATGATGCCGAAACAGGAAATTTAGTTAAAACGCTCTTCGAAGAAAAAGATGAAAAATATGTAGAACCTCAGCATCCATTGACCTTTTTACCTGGTTCTAATAAAGATTTTATTTGGCAAAGTCAAAGAACGGGTTATAATCATTTATTTTGGTACAACACAGACAAAGGTTTGGTAAAACAAATTACCAAAGGAGATTGGTTGGTGAACGAAATTCTAGGTTTTAACGAAAAGAAAAAAGAAATTTATTTCTCTTCTACTAAAGAAACGCCACTTGAAAAACATTTGTACAAAGTAAATTGGCAAACAAGTAAAATCACCAGATTAGACAAAGACGCTGGTGTTCACAATGGAATTTTGAGCAAAGACGGAACACATTTGTATGATGTTTTTGCCAATGCTTCTACGCCAAGAATTGCCAATATTATCAATACGCAATCGCTTCAAACCAAAAATATTTTAACAGCAGAAAACCCTCTGAAAAACTTCCAAAGACCTGAAATTCAGAATATCACACTGAAAGCAGACGACGGAACGCCACTCTATGGAAAACTGATTTTGCCGACTGATTTTGATAAAACTAAAAAATATCCAGTAATTGTCTATTTATACAATGGACCTCATTTACAGCTGGTTACCAATAATTTCCCAGCTTCTGGAAATCTTTGGTATGAATACATGGCTCAACGTGGTTATATTGTCTTCACGATGGACGGAAGAGGCTCTTCTAACCGAGGAACACAGTTTGAACAAGCGGTTTTCAGAAACCTAGGTGAAACTGAAATGAAAGACCAATTAAAAGGTGTAGAATATTTAAAATCTTTGCCTTTTGTAAATGCTGAAAAAATGGGAATTCACGGTTGGAGTTTCGGTGGATTTATGACCACAAGTTTTATGCTGAAATATCCTGAAGTTTTCAAGGCGGGAGTTGCAGGTGGACCTGTAATCGACTGGACTCTATACGAAATTATGTACACAGAACGTTACATGGACACGCCAAAAGAAAATCCTGAAGGTTACGCAAAAGCCAACCTTTTAGACAAAGTTCAAAACTTGAAAGGAAAATTACTCATGATTCACGGTGCGCAAGATGATGTAGTGGTTTGGCAACATTCTGTAAAATTCCTGAAATCTGCCGTTGACAAAGGCGTTCAGTTAGATTATTTTGTGTATCCTGGTCATCCTCACAATGTTTCTGGGAAAGACAGAGTGCATTTAATGCAAAAGGTTACGGATTATTTTGATTTGTATTTGAAATAGTTTTTAACCACAAAAGAGACAAAAGAAAAGTTTGAAAATAAGCTTTTCAAAAGCAAAAAAAGAGCAAAAAGATTTTTACTTTTTGCTCTTTTGTATTTCTTAAACACAAAGAAAATCTTTTGTGCCTTTTGTGGTTTAAAACTAATCTACTTTTTTCAAATCCAAATCTCCAAAATCAAAAGAGAAATCCGTAACATCTGAAATCGGTTTCATTTTGGCAGAAACTGCTTTTCCGTTTTCGTCAAAAGTAAGCGTGAAGAATGCATCTGCGTCATAACTTCTATCATCCCATTTGATTACGAAAGTATCTCTAGAATAAGGCAAAACCTCGCCTTTTAATCGTTCTGAAGATTTGCAAATCACTCTGAAACCTTTCTTTTCTTTAGAAATTACCACATCACCAAACCAAGCATCTCTATAAGTTCCGACAAATTGTTCAGGAGCTAATTTTGCACTTCTGTCTTTTTGGTAAGCCGCTACTTTAGCATAGGTTTCAGCTTTTTCTTTGTCATATTGAGCATTTCCTTTTGCGTATCTTTCTGCATAGGTTTTCAACCAATTTCTGTCTTCAATTCCTAAATAAGCATCTTTCACCGTATTGGTAATCGTGTTAAAAGCCACCCCTTGTTGTTGATTCGTGAGCACTACAATTCCTAAATTCAAATCTGGAATTAAGGTAAATTGTGTAACTGTACCGATTAAACCTCCTGTATGCTGAATCTGACGATGACCTTTTACATCAGAAATAAACCAACCTAAACCGTAACCGTAAAATTTAGTATCATAAGGATTTTTAGCAGCCATAGGAATGGGTTGTTGAATTTGCCAAAGAAGATTTGCATTTTTCTCAGAAACCAAACGTTTTCCATCTTTGGTTACAAAGCCATTCATTAAGAAATTTGCCCAAGTCGTCATGTCTGTAATGTTGCTCAAAATTCCACCAGCTGCATTGGCAGTTTCGTTCCAATCGTGAGGAACTGCAACTGCTTTTCCATTGACTGGAGCATGTGCATCAATTTTATTTTCTATAGATTTTGCACGGTTATAAGAACCGAAACTTGCTGTCATTCCTACCGGTTTCATAATTCTTTCTTCGATAAATTCAGCCCATGTTTTTCCAGAAATTTTATGAATAACTTCTCCTGCTACAATAAACATAACGTTATTATAATCCATCGTATTTCTGAAAGAATGTGCAGGTTTCAGATAACGAACATTGTGCAATAACTGTTCTGTAGTCATGGTTCCACCTTCTGGAAAAAACATTAAATCTCCTTGTCCGAGACCTAAACCTGCTCTGTGCGTCACCAAATCTTTGATGGTTAGTTCTTGCGTCACATAATCGTCATACATTTTAAAATCTGGTAAAAATTTAGTCACTTTATCATCCCAATTCAGTTTTCCTTCGTCTGCTAAAATTGCTAAAGCAGTGCAAGTGAAACCCTTAGAATTAGAAGCAATTCCCACCAAAGTTTCTGGTGTCATCGGTAAATTATTGTTAAGAGAGCGTACTCCGAAACCTTTTGAATAGATAACTTTACCGTCTTTAAGAACACCGACAGACATTCCGGGAACATCAAAAGTTTTTATGGTATTTTGGATAAGTTCGTCTAGTTTTTGTTCTGAAATTTGAGGAAAAAAGAATAATGAGCAAAGAATAAAGAACAAAGAAAATGATTTTTTCATAATAACTTTTTAATTTTTGTAAAGGTAAGATTTTTTGTAAATTTGGGTAAATTATCAACCAATGAAAACCACTTTTTGTCTACCAATTCTACTTCTAGCCATTTTATCTTGCTCCAAAAAACAAGAAGAAAAAATAGAAGTATTCAACAAACCAATAATTACAAGTGAAAATTCTACGGATAGATTCTTTCCGAAAGAAAAAACAGTGGAAAAATTTGATACTTTAATCGTTGATAAAAACATAAAAATTAGCATCACCAAATCTTATTTAGATAGTTTTGTCACCAATGAATTTGAAAATGAAGGCAAAAAACAGGTAGATAAATACAGAGATGCAGGAATTTCACTGAAAATAAAACAAGACAACAAAACTCTTCTAGACACTTTATTTAGAAAAGAAAATTTCAACAATTACATTGACAATAATTTTCAAAAAATTGCAGTTTTCCATGGTTATTGGTTAAATGAAATTGATAATGAAAAAATTCAATTTTTCGGAACGATTGCAAAACCAGAAACAGATTGGGCTTTTGATTTTCATCATAATTTTTATTTCAAAGATAAATCTTTAAAAACCGAAACCATAGAAGAAATCGAACAGTAATTTCTAAAAAAATCTCGCTGATTTAGCAAATTAAGCAGATAAAAATCAGCCAAACCAGTTAAATCAGCGAGAAAAATAAACTTTTTTTTTAATTTTATTTCATTGCTTTTTCGTAGTAATCAGAAGCTACGTTCCAATCGATTACGTTAAAGAAAGCTTCTATATAATCTGCTCTTTTGTTTTGATATTTCAAAATAATAAGCATGCTCCCAAACGTCCATTGCCAAAACTGGAGTTCCAGAAATAGACATTCCCGGCATTAAAGGATTATCTTGATTTGCGGTACTTCCTACTTTCAATTTTCCTGAAGAATCTGTTACCAACCAAGCCCAACCAGAACCAAATTGTTTCGCTCCTGCATCAGAAAACTGCTTTTTGAAATTTTCGAAATTGCCAAAATCTCTATTGATGGCATCTGCTAATTTCCCAGTTGGTTTTCCTGTTGAATTCGGAGTCATCAAATCAAAATACAAATTGTGATTGTAGTAACCTCCCGCATTATTTCTTAACGCAGCATTGCTAGTATCAAGCGTTTTCAACAATTCTTCTATGGTCATATTCGCTTGTGGTTTTCCTTCCACCGCTTTATTTAAGTTGTTCAAATAACCAACATAATGCTTAGAAAAGTGAATGTACATGGTTTTAGCATCCACATATTTTGAAAAAGCATCATAATTATGTTTCAGTGTTTTTATTTTGAAAGCACCTGCATTTGCAGTAATATCAGAAGGTTTACCATAATCTGTAGATTCTACATTTACTGTTGGTTGCGCTGTATTTCCCACTACCGCTACACAAGAACTAACCGCAGAAAAAGCGATGGCTACAAAAGCCCATTGAACTAATTTTTTCATATCTATAAAGATTTAATTTTTAAAAATTGAATTTCTCAAAAATAGCAAAAAAGTCCCGAAAATAGGTCAATTTTTCATTAACAAAATCTATAATTTGGTTTGATATATTTATTTTAAAGTTAAGCACTTTCCCATTCTACAATTCTCCCACTCTATCACTCACATTTTGTACTTTTAACCTTACGCTTCGTACTTATAAAAATCTTACCTTTGTAAAAAGTAAAAAAGTAAAATGGAAAGTAAAAAAGAATTCTTCTTAGAATGTTATAAACTTGGGATTATAAAATTCGGCAGATTTACATTGAAATCCGGCATTGAAAGCCCGTTTTATGTAGATTTAAGACCACTCGCTTCTGAGCCAAAAATCTTAAAACATTTGGCCAATTATCTTTTAGAAATGCTTCCTTTAGATAATTTTGATGTAATTTGCGGTGTTCCTTACGCTGCATTACCTATGGCAACCGCCATGTCTCTAGAAAGCTATATCCCATTGATTATCAAGAGAAAAGAAGCTAAAGAATACGGAACCAAAAAACTCATTGAAGGCATTTATAAATCTGGACAAAACTGTCTACTGGTAGAAGATGTAATCACTTCTGGAAAATCTTTGGTAGAAACCATCGCCGAAGTAGAAAATGAAGGGTTAAAAGTTTCTGATATTGTAGTGGTTCTAGACCGTGAACAAGGCGGAAAGCAACTTTTACAAGAGAAAGGCTATAACGTTCATACGCTTTTCAGCATTTCTGAAGTGGTAGAAATTTTAAAAGAAGTAGACCATCTTACGGAAGAAGAAGTTCTAAGAATTAATGAATTTATCGCAGGAAATAAAATTGAATTCAAAGAAGAAAAAAGACTTTCTTACGAACAAAAATTAGAAAATTGCGAACATTCTGTTGGAAAAAAAATCTTAGAAATTGCGATTGCTAAACAATCTAACCTTATCGCTTCTGCAGATGTTACTACGACCAAAGAATTGCTAGAATTTGCAGAAAAAGTAGGTCCACATATTGTAGCTCTAAAAACGCACATTGACATTATTTCTGATTTTGACAGTGATAAAACCATTCTTCCGCCAAAATAAGTTCCAGTTTGTACTTCTACAAAAACCAAAACTTTATCACTGCGATTCTCTATTCTATGTTTAGCTCCTTGAGGAATAAAAATACTCTGCCCATATCGTGACTGGGAAAC
>OGVG01000032.1_pt1 | contig 19294 bp, 14 predicted proteins | sample 1575691 | NCBI WGS metagenome assembly OGVG01 (sample SAMN07581545, study PRJEB24739) | freshwater metagenome | reverse complement strand
GTTTCCCAGTCACGATATCTGCTCAGTTTGATTTCGTGCTCAACGAGTGGCGCTCGAAATCAAACTGGTCAGGCATTCGTGGCGGGCACATTTACCGATCCACCTGCGTCATCCCCGAGCATCGTCGCGTTGTTTATGTGCCCGCATACCAGACGAACGGGGTATGTCCGATGTGGGACATCGACAGCAACGCCTATGCGGGCACCCTCCCTGCGCCGCCGACAAATATTTCGAGCGGTACTTCAGGGTGGCAGGTTGGCGGTGCGCTGGTGTGGCATCCGACGCTTGGCGCACAAGGCTCTATTGTGTGGGCGAACAAGTCTCTCTCTCGAGTTGCCCGGTTTGATTGGGCGACCCAATCGTGGGTGAGCGTGGGCCGATTCGATGGGACGGCCGCTTGGAGCAATCAGCACATGGCGGGCCACTACAACCCGTTTGCTCAGGCGGCAATTGTTGGCGCTGGCACAGCGACGACGCCGAGATCGCTGGTGATCGTGGAGTCGGATGGATCAACAAGGCTCTCCGCGCCAACGATCAGCAACATCGCAGCCAACTCAAACGGCAATTTTGTGCCGCACCCAACGCGCAGTGCGTCTATCAGCCTGTGTATTACGACGGGCCGAATCGTTTCGTATGAGTGGGCCTCGGATACCTGGGTTGATCGCGCCGCGCTGCCTGCTGCGATCAATAACGTTAACACCATCGTGGCGTCACTACCCGACAGCGGTGCGCTCCTGATCGCAAAGTACGGCCCATCAGGAACCTCGAAAACCTACGTATACAGGCCCGACTTCTGACATGGCAAACTATTTTTTCATCTTCATTTTCTTTTTTGGTAAAAATCCAAACGGCTTCAAACCAGTCTAATAAAGCAACTTTAATATATAATATAACAACATTGTTATATTTTCAATATAATGCTATGTATTAACGAATATTTCTAATTATCATAATTAATTGATTATGAATAATTAATAAAATTCATTTATTGTTGTTGAAAATATTTTTTAATTTTATTTGTTGCATTATCGTTAAAATTATATTTTTAGCACCCTTAAAAACAAAAATTAACTGTGGAAACTAAATCTATTGATCTCTTAAGAGAGCTTAATGGGCAGATTGAGTTTTTAGAGTCCGAATTTGATAACATTCTGCAAAAATCCGAAGAGACAATCAAAGTCATTCTCAAAACTCTAGAGCAGCTGAAAAAAATGCTCATTAAACATAAATTTAAATCTAAGCATGAAGAAATTTTATTTTTTAAATCCATAAAACCGCAATTCACTTCCAAGCTATATTATCACATGGCAATTTATAGAATTGCTTCCCAAGCTCCATTAGGAGGTGCATCAATCCTCAAAAAATATTATGAAGCCGAACAGGCCAACATAAAAGATTTCTTTGATAAGAATTTAGATTTTTATCAATACTACCGTACGAATAGCACTTTCCTAGATGAGAAATATTTTTTAAGAGGAAATGTAGATTTTAAAATCAACCTCAACAATTATTATTTCGAATTTGACCCAAAATTCTCCACAACCCAAGATTGCAAAGTCGCTTTAATCATGGCAAACGACCTTTTATCTATTTACATCGATAAAAAGATTCTAGAGCTTGAAAAAGCACTAAACGGCACTCATTCAACCCAAACCTCCAAACTCCAATGGACGGCCTCAAAAGTCGCCCTTATTGAACTCATCTACGCCCTCCAAACAGAAGGCGTTTTCAACAACGGAACCGCTAATGTTAAAGACATTGCAGAACAATTCCAAGAAACCTTCAATGTAGATTTAGGACAATACAGGCGTATGTTCCTAGACATCAGAACTAGAAAAGACGACAGAGCCAAATTTATCAATACCCTAAAAGATAAACTTCTGTTAAGAATGGAGGAAACAGACGAAAATTTTTAAAAAAATCATTCACAACGCAGTCTCCGTTGTGAATAAATCTTACCAAAACAGCACAATTTCGCCGTAAACAATTCCGGGGATGAATAATCATTGCCGGAATTCTAAACCTTAACCTTAACCTATTGAATTATGGCACTAGAAATTGTTACCAAAGAAGACCTTCAAGAGTTCAAAAATGATCTATTACAAGAACTCAAAAACTTACTGCTCCCAAAGTCAAACAACCAAAAACAATGGCTCCGTAGCGCAGATGTTAAAGCGCTCCTCAAAATTTCTTCGGGAACTCTCCAAAACATGAGGATTAACGGCACTCTCCGTTACTCTAAAGTAGGTGGTACACTATACTACAACTATGAGGATATTGAGAAGCTTCTCCAGTCCAAAAATTAATTATCCATCACCCAACATCCAACTCCCAACATAAAAATGAACTACATCCGCCACCTTACAGGATTTTACGAAAAAATCCACGAAGACTCACGCCTTAACCCTACACACATCAGCTTATACCTTGCTTTATTTCAATTCTGGAACCTCAACCACTTCCAGAACCCAATAAGCATTTCACGACATGAAATGATGAAGCTCAGCAAAATTGCAGCTTACGGTACTTACCACAAGTGCATCAAAGACCTTCAAGATTTTGGATATATCGAATATTTACCCTCTTTCAATCCCTACAAAGGAAGCATGGTCAATCTATTCAATTTTGAAGATTTAGAAATGCAAAATTTGAACAGCTACCATACTAAAAATCAAACAAGCTCTGCACAACCATTAAACCAGCACCATATCAAAATTGATACAGGTATTAGACAAGCATTGGAGCCTTCTATAAACTATATAAACAATATAAACAATAAACATAGTATTACCACACCCGAGACCAGTTCAAATTTTAAACAAGCTTTTTTACCTGCAATTCCTTTCCAAGAAATTATCCCAAAATCACTATCTCAAAAAAGTGAAGAAAAAGAAAAGTTGCGCGAAAAGAAAAAGAAAAGTGCAAAGCTTTCGCCGACTCATATCGAAAAAAATAATCATTATGGAGGCAAAAAGAATTTTCCTGTCATTCTGAACGAAGCAAAGCGCAGTGAAGAATCTCACTACATCAAATCAGCTCCCAAAATCCCACCCACCTTTACTGAGGTAAAACTTTTTTTCGAAGAAAAAGACACACCGCTTTCAGAAGCCGAAAGATTTTTTGACCACTACGAATCCAACGGCTGGCTCGTGGGTGGAAAATCCAAAATGAAAAATTGGGAAGCAGCTGCACGCAATTGGCTCAAAAACTCCAAAAAATTTAATGATAATTTAAATCACCGAAGCTTCGGCGGAGCCGAAGGCAAACGCAATAATCTCCAAGCCACCACCAATAAAAGCTACAAAGAACCCCTCTAACCTCAACCTCAACCTCAACCTTAACCTTAACCTTAACCTTAACCTTAACCTCAACCTCACTCTATGAACTTTCCTACACCACCCATAGAAACCCGTTATGATTATTACAAAATCATTCCAGAATTCAAAAAATTCGCTTCCCAGTATATCGGTAAAAACTACCTCATTCCAGACGAAGAAAAACCCATAGTCTTCGCCACCATTGCATGGATGCTCCAAGACGATTTAGTGGCCAAAGAAATGGACTTCGACCTCCAAAAAGGAATTCTCCTTTCTGGTCCTATTGGTTGTGGAAAAACCACCTTATTCAAACTCATGCAAAAATTCATAGGAAACAAAAACAAATTTGGTTTAGTCTCCACACGCCAAATCGTTTCAGAATTCATGCAGTCGGGCTACCAAATCCTAGAGAACTACTCCAAAGGAAACTTTACCCACGATGCTCGAAAAGACAAAGTCTATTGCTTTGACGATTTAGGCATTGAAACCTCATCGAAGTATTACGGAAACGACTGCAACGTAATGGCAGAAATCCTCCTAACTCGCTATGATATTTTCAAAGAAAAAGGCCTCATTACACACCTCACCACCAATCTTTCTGCAGCAGAAATAGAATCCATCTACGGAAACAGGCTCCGCTCCCGAATGAGAGAAATGTTCAATCTTTTCGGTTACGACCAAAACTCTACCGACAAAAGAAAGTGATTTTAATTAATTTTATTTCAAATTATTGTAATTTATTTCAGATTTTACGGTTTTCCGTTTTTTATTATAGTTTGGTTTTGTATTTTTGCTTAAACTGATAAAGAAAATGATTGATTCAAATTTAGAAAAAACACTTTGGGCAGCAGCTGATAAACTTCGTAGCAACATGGATGCGGCAGAATACAAACACGTAGTTTTAGGATTGATTTTCTTAAAATACATTTCTGATGCATTCAATGATTTACATTCAAAATTAGTTGATGGCAAAGGAGAATTTGAAGGAGCAGACCCCGAAGACCCAGACGAATATGTTGCGTACAATGTGTTTTTCGTGCCTGAGACGGCACGTTGGAAATATTTGCAAGACAGAGCAAAACAACCTGAGATTGGAAAGCTCATTGACAACGCAATGGATGAAATTGAAAAAATCAACAGTAATCTGAAAGGCGTTTTACCCAAAATTTATGCTGACCCCGATTTAAACAAAACAAGACTTGGAGAATTAATCGACTTGATTGGAACTATCGGTTTTAATCAAGAAGGTCATAAAGCCAAAGATTTGCTGGGGAGAGTTTATGAATATTTTCTTGGACAATTTGCTGATGCAGAAGGGAAAAGTGGAGGACAATTCTATACACCTGAAAGTATCGTAAAACTTTTGGTTGCAATGCTTGAACCTTTTGAAGGTAGAGTTTATGACGGCTGCTGTGGAAGCGGTGGAATGTTTGTACAAAGTGAAAAATTTGTAGAGGAACACAGCGGAAACATAAGAAACCTATCGATTTTTGGTCAAGAAAGTAATCCTACAACTTTGCGACTGGCAAAAATGAATTTGGCTATTCGCGGCATTGATGCAAAAATTGAATTAGGCGACAGCTTCTTAAAAGACAAGCACAAAGAACTGAAAGCTGATTTTATTTTGGCTAATCCGCCATTCAATATCAGTGATTGGAGTGGCGACCAACTAAGGGATGATTATCGTTGGAAATTTGGTGTACCACCAGTTGGAAATGCGAACTACGCATGGCTACAACACTTTATTAGCAAATTAAGTAATAGCGGTACTGCTGGCATTGTACTGGCTAATGGTAGTATGAATAGCAATACAGGAACAGAAGGAGAAATTAGGAAAAATATGATTGAGGCGGGTTTAATTGATTGTATGGTTACATTACCTGCTAATTTATTTTACAATACTCCAATTGCCGCATCATTATGGTTTCTTGCAAAAAATAAATCTAATGGAAAATTCAGAAATCGCACTAATGAAATTCTGTTTATTGATGCAAGGAAATTAGGCATTATGATTAATCGCAGAAACCGTGAACTTAAAGATGAAGATATTAAACTTATAGCCGATACTTACCATAAATGGAGAAATGTAAACGGTGGATATGAAGACATTGCTGGTTTTTGCAAATCAGCAACAATGGAAGAAGTAATACTAAACAATTATGTGCTAACGCCTGGCAGATATGTAGGTACTGAAGAAGAAGAAATTGATGTAGTTCCATTTGATGAAAAGATGCAAGCACTTACCGCAAAACTTTCTACACATTTTGCGAAAGACATTGAATTAGAAATATCAATTCGTAAAAACTTAAAGGAAATTGGATATGAGTTCTAACGAATGGAGAATACTAAAACTTGATGAATTGCTACTTAAAAGAAATCAAGGCGTAAATACTACTACAGAAAAAGTCAAATACTCCAAAACTGGAATACCTGTTATTCGTGCTCAAAATATATTATCAAGTGGGTTAAGTTTTAAAGACATTGCATTTGTTGACGAAGAAACATTTAAAAGAGTAAGACCTGAATGTAAGCCGTTAAAAAATGATATACTCTATACGAATATTGGTTCCCAGTTCGGAACTGCGTGCAAAGTAAACACTGACTTTCCATTTTTAATAGCTTGGAATGTATTGAGATTGCAACCAAACAGTCTAATACTTCCCGAATTCTTAATATACACACTAAATAACCCAGTTGTCAAAACCAAAATTCAATCTTTAAACTCATCCTCTACAATGCCATTTGTTAGTGGAAAAGAAATTGGTAATGTTGAGTTAAAGATTCCAAATTTAGAAGTACAAAATAAGATTGCTTCAACTCTTTCTGCATTAGACGAAAAAATAGAAAATAATATCCAAACAAATCAAATTCTTGAAGCAATAACAAGAACTCTCTTCAAAGAATGGTTTTTGAATTTCAATTACCCCGATGCAGATGGAAACAGAAAGCACAGTGAGTTTGGAGAAATTCCAAATCATTGGAAAGTTACAGGGATTGGAGAAGTATCTTATGTCCAAAATGGCTATGCCTTTAAAAGCAAAGATTTTAGTGAATTAGGAGAAGTTGGTATTATCAAAATAAAAAACATCAATGATAATGTTGTAGACATTGAAAACACTGACTTTGTAGATATTTCTGTAATTAGCAAACTGGATACAAAATTCAAAATTGAAAGCGGTTCATTGCTTATTGCAATGACTGGAGCTGGAGTTGGAAAAATAGGCTTAGTGCCATTAACAGAAAAAAACATTTGGCTTAATCAACGGGTAGGAATGTTCAAGGAAAAAATTGCCTTCGGCAATTTGTTTATGTATCTGCTTTTATCTTCAGACACTTATCAAACCTCCATTCAAAATACTGCATTAGGAAGTGCACAACCAAATATTAGTGCATCGGCTATTGAAAGTATTCGGGCAATTATTCCAACAGCAGAATTGATTGAGCAATTTGGTAAAATAGTAAGTCCAATGTTTGAAAAAATATTAGACAATCTTGCAGAGAATGAGACTTTGAAAATTACTCGTGATAATTTGTTGCCAAAATTTATGTCGGGTGAAATAGATGTAAATACTTCAAACGTATAATTATTATATGGAATTGGACGATTTGATATACGAAGAACACGAAGACTTTAATCAATCCATTGATGATGATGAAGGTGTAATTACTATTTTAAATACAACTTTACGAGCAAGTAAGATATTATTTACTCTAGAAAAGGAAACCTATCGAATTGCTCTAACCGATTTTGAAGACCAACAAATTGAAGAATTAAAGCAACTTGCTTTTTATACTTTACCAGACTGTATTGCTTATCATTATTGGCAATTTCATAGAGGTCCAAACTCAAACAATCCTATTGAGCGTTTTTTACATTTAAAAGATAGCTGGGAAGCTGTTATATTTACTTTAAATGCCCTAGTTTGGGGAGAAGTAAGAGCAAAAGCAATTGATTTAAAGACAGCTGATGTTTATCATAGTGGACAACCTAACTTACGGTTCAATTCAAGAGTTTTGATGACTGACGAATTGAAGCAAATTTTAGAGAATGTAAAAGCCGTTGTAAATTATTCAAATACAAATGGGTTAAATCTTAAGTGCGGAGAATTTATTACTATTGAATTGGTTGATGCTCTTTACGAATTGCAAAACAATAGAAACCATTTTTCACATACAGCGACGCCAACAAGAGAACAGGCAGAAGAAGAATTAAGAGTTGTCCTTCCATTATTTCAAAAAGTGTTGAAAAATCTTAGGTTCTTTGAAAATATAAGCATATTACGCTTTGATAGCTTTACCACAAAATGCCGTTTTCAAACTTTTAAAGCACATTCACTTAGTAGAGAGTTTGATGAAAGCATAGAAATTCAAGCAGCCCATCAAGCGTATGTAATGTCAAATCCTGGAGAAGTAATTTTTGCAAAATGGGAAGATGACATTTTTAGTCTTTCGCCATTTATGCATTACAAACATGATAGTACGGGTCACGAAACATATTTGAGTGTTTATAAAGGAAAACGAGATAGTAAGTTTTGGTATGAGCCAGTAAAAGTAAGAGAAAACATTTGCTTTGACCCTTTGCAAGCCCGATTTGATGCGGAGAAAACAGAGATACAAAATTTAATTGTGCCATGACTAAATTTATAACAGAAAACGAGATAGAGCAAATTGCATTAGATATTCTAAATGAAGATTTAGGTTATACTGTGCTTTATGGACCTGATTTAGCCGAAGGCAAAAGCAAGGAAAGAGAATATACGGAAGTTGTTTTGCAACAACGTTTGAGAAATGCAATTGACAGGCTTAATCCTGTAATACCTGCTGATGCAAGAGAAGAAGCATTTAAAAAAGCACTTCGCACAGCAACCATAAGTTTATTTGAAAATAACCAAGCATTTCACAGAATGCTTACTGAGGGGATAGATGTAAAGTTTGGAATCGGAGACGGAAAAGCAAAAACAGATAAAGTTTGGTTGATAGATTTTGCAAATCCTGAAAACAACGAATTTTTAGCCATTAATCAATTTACGGTAATTGAAAATCATAACAACAAAAGACCAGATATTATATTGTTTGTAAATGGTTTGCCGTTGGTGATTATCGAATTAAAAAATGCAATTGATGAAAATGCAGATACTAAAGCAGCATACAATCAATTACAAACATATAAACAACTTATTCCTTCATTATTTACTTACAATGCGTTTTTAATTGTGTCCGATGGTTGGTTTGCCAAAGGTGGTACTTTAAGCAGCGATTACAGCCGTTTTATGGAATGGAAAACAGCAGACGGAATAAACATAATTGATACTCAAACGCAACCCGAAATGGAACCGATGATAAAAGGGTTGCTAAATAAAAAAACGCTTTTAGATGTAATTCGACATTTCATCGTTTTTGAAAAGACGAAAGAAAAAACAATAAAGAAAATTGCAGCCTACCATCAGTATTACGCAGTAAATAAAGCAATTGAAAAATCAATTGAAGCAACAACTACCAATGACAAAGACCTTAAAGGTCGTGCAGGTGTTGTTTGGCATACACAAGGTAGCGGTAAGAGTTTAAGCATGGTTTTTTATACAGGAAAATTGGTTTTGACCGAGCAATTAAACAATCCAACTATTGTTGTTTTAACTGACCGTAACGACTTAGACCAACAGCTTTTTGAAACTTTTGGAAACTGCGAACAACTAATTAGACAAAAACCAAAGCAAGCCGAAAATAGAGACGATTTAAAAGACAAGCTTTCTGTAGCTTCGGGCGGCGTGGTTTTTACAACAATTCAAAAATTCTTACCCGAAAACCCTGGCATAACATATCCGCAATTATCAGACAGAAGAAACATTGTTGTAATTGCAGATGAAGCACACAGAAGTCAATACGACTTTATTGATGGCTACGCAAAACATATGCGTGATGCTTTGCCAAATGCTTCATTTATTGGTTTTACAGGTACTCCAATCGAGAAAGAAGATAAAAATACAACAGCCGTTTTTGGCGATTATATTCACATTTATGACATTCAGCAAGCCGTTGAAGATGGTGCAACTGTAAAAATATTCTATGAAAGCCGTTTGGCTAAAATAGAACTGAGCGAAGCAGACCAAAAGTTATTGGACGAGCGAGTTGAAGAAGTAACAGAAGCCGACGAGTTAACAGAAAAACAAAAACGCTTTGCGAAATGGGCAAGCAAAGAAGCCGTTGTTGGAAGTGAACAGCGTTTAAAACAAGTTGCTTTAGATTTAGTTACCCATTTTGAAAACAGAACATCGGCAGCCGAAGGTAAGGCAATGATTGTGTGCATGAGCCGCAGAATTTGTGTTGCTCTGCATAACGAAATCACTAAAATTCGTCCTCATTGGCACGACAATTCCGATGACAAAGGAAATATAAAAGTGATTATGACAGGTTCAGCCAGTGACCCTTTAGATTGGCAAGAACATATCAGAAACAAACCAAGAAGAAAAGCTATTGGCGATAGATTGAAAGACCCGAAAGACCCATTAAAAATGGTAATTGTCCGTGATATGTGGTTGACTGGTTTTGACGCTCCGTGTTTACATACGCTTTATATTGACAAACCAATGAACGGACACAACCTAATGCAAGCAATTGCAAGGGTTAATCGTGTGTTTGGCGATAAACAAGGCGGTTTAGTTGTTGATTATATTGGTATTGCTCAAGACTTGAAAAAAGCATTAGCCATTTATACCGAATCAAAAGGGAAAGGACAATTGACCTTTGACCAATCGGAAGCGATTGCTAAAATGCTTGATTTCTATGAAATTGTAGTTGATATGTTTGGCACATTCAATTACAAAAAATATTTCCAACTTGACCCAAGAGATAAACTGAATTTTATTTTAGATGCTTCAAACTTTATTTTAGGACTAAAAGACGAAGACGGTGTTAATGGGAAAAAACGCTTTACTTTTAATGTTACTAGATTAAGTCAGGCATTTGGTTTAGTTGGAACAACGCAAGAAGCAAAAGAGGTAAGAGATGATTTGGCTTTCTTTCAAGCAATCAAAGCGAGATTTTCAAAATTCGATGAAAGCACAAAAAAGAAAAGCAACGAGGAAATTGAAACAGCTATCAGACAAATTATTAATGATGCAATTATTTCAAAAGAGGTAGTTGATGTTTTTGATGCTGCTGGACTTTCTAAACCAACAATTGAAATATTAAATGATGAGTTTTTAGAGCAAATCAAAAACTTACCGAGAAAGAATTTAGCTTTAGAATTACTGAAAAGATTATTGAATGAAGAAATCAAAATTCGTTCAAATACAAACTTAGTTCAAAGCAGAAAATTCTCTGAAATGCTTGCAGAAGCAGTTAAACGCTATCAAAGTGGATTAATTGAAGCTGCACAGTTGATTGAGGAATTAATAAAACTTGCACAAGATATTCGAGCAGCAGACAAGAGAGGAGAAAAACTAAACCTTAGAGTTGATGAGCTTGCTTTCTATGATGCACTTGCAGACAATCCAAAAGCGGAAACAATTTTAGGTGACGACATATTGAAAGCTATTGCACACGAACTGGTTGACAGCGTAAGACAAAACACGTCTATTGACTGGCAATTAAAAGAAAGTGTTCAGGCTAAATTGAGGGTTTTGGTAAAAAGGATTTTGCGTAAATACAAATATCCACCAGACGACCTTCAAACGGGAGACTATTCGGAATCGGTAAACAAAGTATTAGGACAAGCAGAGCTATTGGCTGAATTTTGGACAAAAGAAAAATAGATTTATTATTGTTTTAGTTTTTACCTCTCTCCGAAGTCTCCAGACTTCGGAGCTTATAAATAGGTGAATTCAATCAAAACCTCACCCCCTTATCAATTAACCCATCCACCTGCAGCTTAACCCATTCTTGGGTAGGAGCATCCAACTTTGCAATGGCGTAAGCACTTTGTAAATAATCAAAAACCTCATCATCATAAAGGGCAGAAAGAAAAACATACAAATTTTTCCTATCCCTGTTCTCAAAATAATCCTCATCAAAATTCACAATCGTATCTGCAGCATCTTCCCAACGCTCCTGAAAATAACCATCAAACTCAATTCCTTTCTCCTGCGCAAAACCGTGCAACAAATCCATGCAATCATTCAAGTATGATGTTACCTCCAAAGACTCATTCGCCCAATACTCCTTAAACAATTCTAAAATTCCTTCCATAAAAGAAAAGTTCTTAAAAACGAATATAACAAATTTCCTCAATTCGGTGACTCAACTTTCCGTAACCATTATCTCATTCAGCTTCACAAAAACCGTCTCTAGTCCAAGTATTCCTAGAGCCCAACATCCTGAGCGGAGTCGAAGGATTTGTTTGCTTCATTTCGCTAATTTATTTCGGGCAGTAAAAAATCAATTTTTAAAAAGCAAATAACACCAAATTCACAACGCACCCTCCGTTGTGATTTCAAAGCTGAGGTAACAATAAACAATTTTCCTCCCTTTACAATTAAGAAAAATTTCACCCTTTAGGGTTGGGGCAAAAATTATCCCCAAACAATTTTCCACCCTTTAGGGAGGGGAAAAGAAAATTGTTTTCCTCCCACGGTGGCTGAGCACAGACCGAAGGTCTGCGAACGTAGTTCACGAAGTCAATAACCAAAACTTTTCCACACCCCCTCATTCATTTTGTTTTAATTTATACCTTTGAAAAATGAAATCCAAGATAGAACTTTTCAAGCTCGAGAATGAAGAAAAACTAATCATTCCAGTCCTTCCAGCCAAGGTAAAAGCTGGTGGTTATGGCAGTTTTGAAAGTCCTGCATTAGACTTCCCCGAAGACACCATAGACCTATTAAAGCTCTTAATCAAAGACAAAGAAACCACTTTCTTTGCAAGGGTAACAGGTGACTCACTGAATGGGATTGGAGTATTTGATGGAGACATCCTTATTGTACAAAAAGGACTATTCCCAAGAGAAAATGACATAGTAGTCGTATTTTATCAAGGAGAATTTTATGTAAAAAGGTACAAACCAAAATACAAAGAAAACTCTCTAAGATTAGAGAAAATAAAACTAAAATCCGAGAATCCCAATTACTCAGATATAGACATCAACGAAGACACAGACTTCGAGCTTTGGGGCGTGGCAACTTGGAACCTACACAAACTAAGAAAATAATGTTCGGCTTAATCGATGGCAATAACTTCTATGCAAGTTGCGAAAGGGTATTCCGCCCAGACTTGCGAAACAAACCCGTTGTGGTATTATCCAACAACGATGGGTGCGCCATTGCTCGTTCTAATGAAGCCAAAGCCTTGGGAATTAAAATGGGTCAACCATACTTCCAAATCCAACACCTAGAAAAAGAAGCTGGACTAAATGTTTTCTCTGCCAACTTCGTTTTGTATGGAGACATTTCAAATCGAGTGGTCAATATCTGCCGTAGATATTGCAAAGACATTGAAGTGTACAGCATAGATGAATCTTTCTTAGATTTTCACGGTTACGAACACATAGACCTACAAAAACATTGTCTCGAGCTTAGAGAAAAAGTCCTCAAAGGTTTAGACCTTCCCACTAGTATCGGATTAGCACCCACCAAAACCTTGGCAAAGGTGGCCAATAAAATAGCTAAAAAGTTCCCAGAAAAAACAAACGGAGTATACAGTATAGACACCCCTCAAAAAATTGAGAAAGCCCTTAAATGGTTCCCTTTGGAAGATATTTGGGGCATCGGAAGAAGATACTTCGAAAGATTTTCGGCAAGAGGCATTAAAACCGCTTGGGACTTTACCCAACTGCCAGAAGCTTTCGTCCAAAAAGAAATGGGAATCCTCGGACTCAGAATGCACCGCGAATTACGTGGAATACCTCAATACGACCTAACCATTCCAAAACCCAAAAAAGGAATCGCCACCACCAGAACATTCGACAAAAGAACAGACGATTTAGAAACCTTGAAAGAAAGAGTTTCTACCTTCGCCTATAAATGCTCCGAGAAACTTCGTGCGCAAAAATCTTGCTGCAGATACGTGACCGTTTTCATAATGACCGACCGTTTCAAACAGGACTTAAAACAATACAGCAACTCCATCACCATCACCTTAACCAATCCCTCCAATTCAGCGATTGAAATTTCCAAAGCAGCACTGCAAGGACTAGAAAAAATCTACTTGCCATTTTTCCAATACAAAAAAGCAGGGGTAATGGTCACAGAATTCGTTCCCGAAACCGAGAGAATGACCTCATTGTTTGATGAAGACCTTCACGCCAAACACCGCCCAATCATGCAAGTAATAGACGTGATGAACAAAAGACTAGGAGCAGACAAAATCAAACTCGGCTCCATGGATGTTCAAAGAACCTGGAAGATGAACCAAAAGAACCTCTCCCCACGCTACACCACAGACCTCCACCAAATCATCAAAGTCAAAGCAAAATAACACAATACCAGTTCCCCTCTTTTAGAGGGGTGGCATTCCGAGCATCGGAATGACGGGGTGTTTAATTCCAAAACTTCATAATAATTTTCCACCCCGGTGGCTGAGCACAGACCATAAGTCTGCAAACATAGCACGAAGCCCGGTGGCTGAGCCTGTCGAAGCCAGCGTGTCGAAGCCAACTTCAGCGAAAATAATTTTTAATCCCAATTTCTCAAACCCCATCAATCACAACCACTAAACCGAAAAATATTGTCGCAATACATCTATTCAAAATCTCTTATTCCAATAATCAAATTTTTCCTACTTTTGATTAAACCAAAATCACCATGTGCAACTACGTTAGAATAAAATCCACCCCTAAAGAACTAGAACAAGCCTACCAAGCAGAATACATAGGAGACGAATACACCAGAGACGACAAAATCAACGGTTTTGCCAATCCAAAACTACCAGTGATTTTAGACCACGATACAGACCACATCATTGCAGCGCAGTGGGGTTTCCTCCCGTCATGGGCTAAGGACAGCGAATTCGCAAAGAAGACCCTTAATGCACGAATGGAAGAAGTACACCAGAAGCCAACCTATAAAAACTACACCAACAATCGTTGCCTCATTTTAGTCAACGCCTTCCACGAATGGAAATGGCTAGACGACAAAGGAAAAAGAAAAGACAATTACCTCATCAAAATCAAAGACCAAGAAATCTTTGCTATTGGCGGACTGTACAACATTTGGGTAAACCCAGCAACCGATGAAGACATCCTTACCTGCACCATAGGAACAACGGAAGCCAATCCACTTATGGCAGAAATTCACAACACCAAACACAGAATGCCAATCCTTCTTAACCAAGAAATCCAATACCGTTGGCTTGATGATATCCCAGTAGAAGACTTTCTCTACCCAAATTACAATCCACAACTCTCCGCAGAAAACCTAACCAACCTAGAAGCTCAATCCTTATTTTAATCTTTGATTAAATTGATTAATAAATCAAATTATTACACTCATCTTTCTCCCCTCCTTTAGAAGGGGCTGGGGGAGGTTATCCCTCGCTAACTATTCTTAGCAAAGCCCGGTGGCTGAGCTTGTCGAAGCCGAACCTCATACCTTCGGAGCTTTTTTTTCTAAAGCCATAAAAAAACCACCCACGAATGGGTGGCAAAAACTAATAACCATGATAACCAAAGAAACAGTTATCGTATGGCACAAATATATATAACTTTCAGTAATTATCTAAACATTACAATAGGAAAATCCCAATACCCATAATTTGCTTTGTCAATCATATTCCCAATGGTTGAGGTCAAGACAGCCCACAAAAAAAACCACTCAAAAAATTGAGTGGTAACCATGAGCCTAAGCCCATAATTTTTTCCCATATTAAAATAAAGAAGTCCAAATTTAAAAAAAATTAATTGAGAAATCAAATTTTTGATGTTCCAATAACCACACCCAACTGAAACATGGTTTTCACGCCATACTTCTTTTTTAGCCCCATAATTATTTTCTCTACCGCAGATTGTGAATTAATATTAAAGCTTTCATTATTTCTAAAATATTCCGCTATTTCAGTTTGTTGTTGCCCCTTTTTCAATAAGGCAATGATTTCCTTTTCTGTTGTGGTGAGTTCCATCTTTCGTTTGTATTTCAAAGTAAAAATAACCATTTTATTTCATATCTCTGCCAATCGAAATATTGATTAAATTTGTAGAAATACTAGTTTATGATTAAAACATTTACCAACTTATTTTTTACCACAGTTTTATTCGCGGTAAACTCCCAAGCTCAGACTATTCAAGAACCCGACTATACCTTAAACTATAAGGACAATAAAATAGAAGTTACCTTCAATAAAGGCGTTTCACTCAAAGCTTTTGACAATAAAACCCAAACTACAAAAAGAGTTGCCAGAGACCTCAACCAAAACACTTTCGTTTTAGATAGCCTAAATCCTGCACAGGTCATCAAACTAGAATATACCTTTAATGATGATACTTCCAGAACGGCAAAAGCCAATTACATTGTAGCAAAATCAGCTTCAAGTGGCGTGATGAATGTTTACTTCAATCATACCGTAAACAATACACTGGCACAATATCAAAACGCCGTAAACTTGGCAGACCAACTGGATAACAAACTGATTGATTACATCAACGCTTGTCAAAGCACACTGGATATTGCCATTTACAACAGCTACTCTCCAGATAGTTCTTCTGGAATTGCAGAAGCAATCAATAGTGCGTATGCTCGTGGGGTAAAAGTAAGAGTAATCTATGACGGCAGCACTTCTAGTGTGATGATTCCTTTGCTCAATCCAGCCATTCCAAAATTACCAAGTCCTACAAGCTCTGACTATGGTATCATGCACAACAAATTTGTCATTTTCGATGCCGACAGCTCAGACCCGAATACCCCTTGGGTGTGGACAGGTTCTACCAACTGGACTGCTGTTCAAATTGATGGTCCCGATAAAAACAATGCCATTGCTATTCAAGACCAAGCTTTAGCACAAGCTTATAAAATCGAGTTCGAAGAAATGTGGGGCTCAAATTCCCTCACACCAAATACCACCCTTTCAAAATTCGGACCTTATAAAACAGACAATACACCTCACAATTTTGTGATTGGGGGCAAAGTAGTCAATGCTTATTTCAGTCCTTCTGATGGGGTAACAGCCAAAATTGTGAATGTCATCAACTCAGCCAATACAGATATAGAAATTGCAGATATGCTCATCACAAGAGATGATATCCGCGATGCTTTAATCAATAAATACAATGCAGGTTTATCAACCATTAATGCAGTCTTCGACAGTCAAAACCCAACAGGAAATGACTTTGCAGCTTTACAGACTGCCATAGGAACGACCAAAGTGGTTAAATATTCTGGAGCTGGAATTCTACACCATAAATTCATGTTGGTAGACAATTTCAATGCAGGTTCAGACCCTCAAGTCTTGACAGGTTCTCACAACTGGTCAACTTCTGCAGAAACCAAAAATGATGAAAATACCCTTATCATTCACGATAAAGTAATCACAGACCAATATTTCCAAGCATTCGCTTACCTCTACAATTTTGCAGGTGGCGTGCTCAATGCCACAGAATTTGCACAGCAAAATCATCAGATCATTGCTTATCCAAACCCAACAGCTGATATCGCATATATCAAATCAGACAGCCGTACTGCCAACCAAAGTGGTTCATATACCATTTTCAACGTGGCAGGAAACAAAGTCCTAGAGAAACAGTTTACACAACTGAAAGATGCTCCAATAGACCTTACAACATATCCAAAAGGACTCTACTTCATCAATCTGAAAATCGGAGACAAAACTTACCAGACAAAACTCCTCAAAAAATAACATTCACATCTATCTCACTCGAGATAGATTTTTTTTAAAAATTATTCACAATTGACACAAAATATACATTTTCAGTTTTTTAAATTAATTTATTTTAATTAAATTTGTTAGAAACTAATAAATATAAACTCAAATACCGAACACAAAAAAATACTAATTTTTTTATCAAACTAATAAATTGTTTTTAATAAGAATCTTCTAGATTAATTTCGTCTATATGAGTTTATGTGATATTTTATAAAAAAAACTAACTGACAATGACAAATATTGACACTTCATACGAAACCTTTAAACGTAAACTTGAAGACTTCAAGAAATATGGTTCTGAACCAATTTCTGAAACTGATACAAGATGTAAAATTATTGACATACTACTTAAGGATGTACTTGGGTGGGTAGAGGATGATATAGAAAGAGAAAGGTTTGTGCAAGTAGGATACTATGACTATGAAATAAGTACGTCAATTTTTAAGTTTGTGGTTGAGGCCAAAAAGACTTTTGTTGAATTTAATCTCCCAGAGAAAAATAGAAAAGTAAAAATAAAAACTATTTACAAAGCTAATAAGGAAGTCATAGACCAAATTAGAAGTTACATTTTTCAAAGAGGACTTTTATATGGAATAATTACAAATGGTAAACAATTTATTATTGGCAAATTTCATACAACAGATGGTTCAGACTGGCAAGATAATGAAGTTTTAATTTATCAAAACATAGAAACTGTTGATACATATTTCATTCAATTCTACGAAACAATATCCAAAGAATATGTAAGCCATTATGGACGTTTCAAGCTTTTCTCTGAATCTAATGCAGGTAAGACAATTGTTCGTTCTAACAATTTAAGGAAAAAAGATGATGAATTAGTAAGAAATAAAATAAGCCATGAATTAATTCCTATAATAACCGAAGTATTTGAAGAAATATACAATCTTGAGAACTTAAAAGATGAAAAAATACTAGAACAATGCTATGTTAAAAATGATGATATTAAAAAGTATAATTCAGAATTAGGTTTTATTTTTTCAGACCTGCCGCCTACATTTGACAGCAGAATAAACCCAGTTCAAAATACAGATAAAACACATGAACAATTAACTGATGAAATATTAGGAACAAAAAATAAATTACCAGACCCAATTATCATTATAGGAGGTAAAGGAGCTGGAAAAACTACTTTTATAAAGTACTTTATCGAAGTTATATTAGATAAAGGAATTAAAAGGAATCGTCCAATTCTATATTTAGATTTCAGAGATGAAACTGAGAGTACTATCAAAGACACTAAATTAATTTATCAAAAATTAATTAATCAACTTTATGATTCCTACTCATCATTAAATCTTAACAGTATTAAAGTGTTAAAGATTATTTATAAAAAAGAAATTGAAAACCAGAAAAAAGGAATTTGGGAACATATAAAAGATGAAGATAAGTTAAATGAAAAAATATCTGAGTTTATTGAGAAGCAAACGTATGACCCAATTTTACATCTAAGTAAAATTTCAAATTATTTAATTTTTCAATGTAATAAAAGGCTTTGTGTTGTAATTGATAATGCTGACCAATTAACTGAAGAAATACAAAAAGATGTTTTTATTTTAGGTCATTCATTGCATCGTAATTTAAAAGTAATGACAATTATTAGTCTTCGTGAAGGTTACTTTTATAAGTTCAAAAATAAGCCTCCTTTTGATGCTTACCATTCAACGGTTTTTCATATAACGGCTCCTCCCTATCGTCAAGTGTTAAAGAAACGAATTAAATATGTACTTCAAAATTTTAAATTTCAAAAAATTAAAATTGATAATGATAATGTTAAAGTAGAGTTTAGCGAAGGTAGCTTAGATCAACTTTTTAAAAATTTATATAAAGCGCTGTTTGAATACACCAATTCTGACATTCTATCATTTCTTGAAGAAACTTCTTATCCGAATATAAGAAATGGTCTAGAAAAATTTAAATTTTTTCTGCTCTCTGGTCATACAAAGACAAATATGTATATGTCTTTTGAATATGGGAAAGAAGGTAAAGGGAGTATACCTATTTGGGAATTTGTTAAATCAGTAGCACTTGAATCGAACTATTACTATCAAACAAACAGAAGTACTTTATTCAATATTTTTTATCCTTCCAACAGCAATAAAAACCATTTCACAAAGATTAGATTGCTTGAGTATATTATTGATAACAATTCGGGT
>OGVG01000031.1_pt1 | contig 19638 bp, 19 predicted proteins | sample 1575691 | NCBI WGS metagenome assembly OGVG01 (sample SAMN07581545, study PRJEB24739) | freshwater metagenome | reverse complement strand
GAGTGGCACTGATATTTACACAGTAAGCAAAATGTTGGGACATACCAATGTGAAAACCACACAAGTCTATGCAAAAGTGATTGATGAAAAGAAAAATAATATTAGCACCAGCTCCTTGTTTGTTGAGTTCAAGTTTATAATTCATAAATTGAAATTTCCATTTTTAATAAAGATGAAATTTGAGTAAAAATAATAATTCTGTATAATTAAAAAAAAGAATTTAGAAAAAGCAATGTATGTGTTTCATTATGTTAAAAATATTTTTGCTTTTCTAAAATAGCAACTTCACTACTTTGAGAAAGTAAAAACAGAGATACTTTTGCCCTTTCTTATGAGAAGGGATAAAGTTTCGGAATTTTTTTATTTCGTTGAAATCGGATTTAATTTTCCAGATTAGTCCAAAATATTCTTTTTTAATCTTTAGAGAATCCAGATTAATCCAAACTATTCTTATTTAGCCCAAACCCTTTGAATACTATTGTTTTAAAGATTTTTAACGCTCAATTTTGCCTCAGAATTTTAATCAAAAAGAGATGAAAAAATCGAGCTATCTTTTATTCGTATTATCTACAATTTTCATTTACGGACAAGTCGGGATTAACACCCAAACTCCAGAGACTACTTTAGAAGTTGTAGGAAAGCCAAACGATATTAGTCATTATGATGGAATTATTCCACCACGTATTACAGGAAATCAATTAGCAGCCAAAGCGTATTCATCTGCTAAGCAAGGAGCAGTGGTTTATGCAACATCTCCTCCTTCAAATTTGACAGGTCAGATTAAAAACATTACCGAAGCAGCCCCTTATTATTTTGACGGAACCTTATGGCAGTCTTTTTCAAAAGAGATAGCTCCTATTGAATACTATATTGTATTAACGTTAGATCCAAACAGTACAGCTGGACTAACAGCAACTTCGGTATGGTCTGCACCAGTGAACTATTGGGGAAATACCAATACATATCTGACCGCCTCAAAATCCTATACCATCGGAACCAAAAATTTCGGAGGATTAAAGGGAGCTATAACATTCAGAAAAATTCAAGGTATTGTCAATGTTCATTTTCAAATCTACAGATCCTCAGATTCTGCCCCTATCACTGGAGATGCTTTTATTAGCATTGCTAATATATACAGCGATATAGGCTATATTCCGAATCAGATTGCTCTGCTACATTCCGAAAATTCTACGCAGTATTTTCCTGCCTTACTCGAAAATTATGCCATACAAATTCCGCAGACTTCTTTAAATGCAATGTCCACTTCCTATTATACTTACGGAGAAGTTCAAGGATACTCCAACTGGAGGAAACCTTATTTGCCATAGAAAATAGCTACAAGGAGTTTGATAAAAAATGGAAAAAAGAGACTATATAAAAATTAGGATATCCAAAACAAGAAAACAACACTGGAAAAAAATTTGCAAAGAAAAAAACATCACTCTAACCAACTTAATCATCGCATCAGTTGAAAATAGAATTTTAGAAGATGAGAGAAAAAAGATATTGACGTTCATTGAAAAACAAGATAACATCTTCATAAAAATTGAGACCAACATCAATCAGATTGCCAGAATTGCAAACGCTCAAAAATTTATCAGCAGTAAGGAATTAAATTATTTCCAAAGCCAACTGAAAACCATTACTGAACTGAAAGAAAAGCAAAACGAAATTTTTCTCAAAATCTACTCCTTAATAGCTGATGATAGTTAAGATTTTAGGATCGGCAAGTTCCAATTTTCATGGTGTACAGTATAATGATAAAAAAGTAGAGAAAGGGGCTGGTGAATTAATGCTGATGAAAAATTTTCCTTCCTTCATTAATGAAAGCAGCAGTCAGGAAGAAGTAAGAAATTATCTCAAATCCATTTCAAAAAATGAAAAAGTAAAAAAGCCACAATTCCACGCGGTAATTTCAACAAAATTTCAACAGCACAGCAAAGAGGAATTAACAAAAGTTGCGGAAGATTTTATGCAGGAAATGGGTTACGGAAACCAACCGTTCATCGTGATTTTTCATAATGATACCGAAAATAACCACGTGCACATCATTTCCACAAGAGTTGATAAATCGACTGGGAAAAAGCTCAACGACAGCTATGAAAAACTCAAAGCCCAAAAAGCGCTGACCGATGTAAAGGAAAGGATTTATGGCAAAAACAACGAAGAGATTATTAGCAAACTTTTGAGCTACAATATAAGTTCGTTGAAGCAACTGGAAATCTTAATGGAAAGAAACGGATTCAAGTTGGCAAAGAACAAAAATGATAAAAATGCTTTGGATATTCTAAAAAATGGAGTTCGAGAGAAAACAATAAATGGAAATCAGCTCGTTTTCAGCAATGTTAAAAATGACAATAGAACAAAGCAAATCAAGGCGATTTTGAATAAATATAAAGAGGTATATTCTAACAAGGTTTTCAAAGTGGAAGACCGGAGACATTTAGAAAAAATGCTTCCTGAAGAAAAACAAAAAGAAAATTGGAAGCCTAAAATTGAATTTGAAAGCGAGCTTCAGAAAAAGCTCAGAGAAGTGTTTGGAATTGATGTAGTTTTTCATCAAGTCGATGAAAAATCTCAAAGCAAAGAAAAATCGGAAGGCGGACTCCGCCCTTTTGGTTACACTTTAATTGACCATAAAACCGAAACGATTTACAAAGGAAGTGATATTCTGAAAATGAATGATTTGTTTGAATTCACTTCCGAAGTAATGGATAAGAAACTATTTGAAAGCTTAAAAGATTACAATTTATCAGATGAAATTTCTAAACAAGTGTTGATAGAATATCTGAAGCAGGAGAATCCGGAAAATGTTCCGAAGGGTTTTATGCTTTTCGAGAACAAGAAAAGAAAGAGCAAGGAAGTATTCAATTCGATAAAAAATGAGGTAAGAAACTATCTCAAAACACAAAGCAATAATAACGTTAAAATTATAAAATCAGAAGAAGGAATCTATTATGCAGTTAACGCAAAACAGCATTATGTAGGAGAACTTCAATCATTAATTGGAGAAAAGGAATATCAAAAATTTTTAAATCCAAATCAAACCAATGAAGCTAAAACAATAAACCAGACTGAAAGTAATGAAGCAAAAGAATTATCAAAAGCAGTAAATGAAATGTTGTTTGAATGGACAAAACATTCAGGAACATCAAAAGACCCTGCGGAAGAAGAACTCAAAAAAAGAAAAAAAAGAAAGAAATTATGATTATCACATTTGCCACGCAAAAAGGAGGAACAGGAAAAACGACACTTGCCATTGCCTTTGCTAATTACATTTCTGCTTTATCAGAAAGGAAAATAAAGGTATATGATTTCGATTTTCAAAAATCCTTCTACTACAAATGGAAAGAAGACGAACAGTCAGACCTTCCAAAATTGTATGAAGTAGAAACCATTGGCGAAGACGAAGAGCAACCTTTTTCCGATTTTGAAACCCTCATTAATATGAAGGAAAGTGAAGAGATCAACCTTTTTGATTTGGCAGGAACACTCGACCAAAAATATAGTGATTTACTCATTTACAGCGATTTTATCATCATTCCTTTTGAATATTCTGATGTATCGGTAAAATCAACTTTGGTATTTAAAAATCTGTTAGGCTTACTGGAAAGTGAAGCAGAACGAATATTTATCAGATCCAAATACGACAAAGGCTACAAATACCCTAACCAAAAGGAAATGGATGAAGAAATTTCAAAATATGGAACACTCATTGAAAATCCTGTACTCAAAAGAAACTGCCTTCAAACCATAGATACCAGAAAGCTGACCTACGAACAAAAATATGCCGTAAAAAAGCCTTTTAATGAAATTATTGACCAAATAAACAGCATTTTAAAAATAACCCTTTAAATAAAAACACAAATGTTAAAATATTCACTTATCCTTCTAGGAGCCTATTTCCTGTACTATGCTGGAAACATAGTTTACGACCTTTTTTTAAAAAAAGAGAAAACCATACCTACCGATGCTACAGAAGAATTTTCACTTGCTGATTTTGCGCAGTCAGAGAACCTTCCTCGAAGTTCAGTCGGAATTGAAGATGTAGAAAATATTCGCACTCCAAAATCTTTCTTGAAAAGTGAAATTCCGACAGCTCAAGCTCAAAACACCTTTGAAGAAAACCCCGATTTGGAAGAATTAAGAAGAAGATTTGAATCCGAACAAGACTTGGATGGTTTTGACCAGTTGGAAGAACCAATAAAAAATACAACTGAAAATATAGAAGCTATTCAGTCAAAAAATAACGAAAATCATCAAAACCATACTCAAGAAGAACAAGGTTTATCCATTCAAAAATCAAACAGAAATAAGTGGGATCAATTGCTCAATCTGGCAGAAACCAGCGTGCAGATGATTTCCCATAATGACGGATATAAGATATATCATTCCATTATGTAAGTTACAATAAAAATATTTAAAGCGCTCAAAAACAACGTATTAAAAAACCGTTGCAGGGTATCCTATGCTCTAATCTTAACCCCTCAAATTCAATATTAACCTTTTTAAAACCTTATGTATTATGAATCAAAAATTTAAAAAACACCAAATGATGAAAAAAGTATTTACTGCTTTCATCCTTCTTTTAGCCATTTCTCCAGCCTTTGCACAAGGAGGTGCCACTGCCATTTCCAACGCAGCAAGTGACATCAAAGATTATTGGGATCCCATCAAGCTGATTTTAAAAGCCGTGGGCGGACTAGTTGGTTTCATTGGCGGTCTTCGAGTGTATAATAAATGGACGAATGGAGACCAAGATGTCAACAAAGAAATTCTCGGTTATGGAGGAGCAATGATTTTCCTCATTGTCGTTCCAGAATTCGTCACCGCATTTTTTGCCTAAAATGGGATTTTACCTTTACAAGGGGCTTAAAAAACCCCTTGTATTTTTCGGACTCAAAGGGAAATACATCTTTTATGCAGTTGGTGTCATCGGAGGCGGAGTTATAGCCGCATTGATTCTCTCCAAATTCGGTTTACTCGGTTCATTATTAGGATTGGTAGTTACTGCAGGAGGTGTTTATTTCATCTTCAAAAGGCAGGACAAGTACGGTTTGTACGACAAAACCAAAAATTTCAATCAAATATTCATTTTTCCAAAAAGATTTAACAACAAAAGACTTTTGCAACATGGCAACAAAAAAGAAACAAGCATTTGATATTCCTTTTATCGGATACGATTACGGGAAAGATTTCAATTGGGATTTTGATGTTCTTTTCGGACAGTATGGAAACCCTATTATTGGAATTAAGATAAAAAATATGGTCGAGCAATATTCCGCCGATCCTGATAATTATCTCCATTTTCATACCATTTTAAATCAAGTTGTTTCGATTATTGGAGAAGGAAGAATTGTTCAGAAACTCGATATTTTTTCAAAAAAGAAATATATAGCAGAACCATCTCATCAGTTTCTTCAACAAAAATATTCAGAGCATTTTGATGGAAGGCTTTTTAAAACCATTGAAACGGTATTGCTGTTTACCGATATTGTGGATGACAAACTGAAAAAGAAAAACAAGCAGTACAACCACTCGGAAAAAGGCTACAAAGAACTTCGAGATAAATGCCAGAAAGTTTTTATGCTATTAAAACAGAGCGATTGCGAACCACAATTTTTATTGGAGAAGGATTTTGAGTATTACATTTCTGGAGTTTTGTCGATGAAATTTTCAGAGGTACCAACATTTGATAATATCAAAAGCACCAACGAATATCTGAAAATAGGCAAAAGATTTGTAAAAAACATTTCTTATGTCGATGTAGAAAATATTGATTTGCCTTCAGAAATAGAACCCTATTCTATTTTGGGAGGAAACGGAGCTGCATCAGAAACAGCCGTCGATAATTTCACCTTCATTAATGAATTGGAAGACTATGAAACGATTGTTTATAATCAGATTATTACCATTCCACTACAAGCACCACAGCAAAGAGAACTCGATAAAAAAAAGAAAAAGCACGAAGGAGCAGCCAACAATTCTCCGAGTAATGCCATCATTGCAGAAGAAATTCAAACCCTACTTCATAATATCGCTGTTGATGGACAACTCGTTGTGAATGCACATTTTTCGATTTTATTTTCAACAAATACGCTGGAAGAAATGGAGGGGACACAATCCCTGATTGAAAATAAACTCTTTACCAAAGGTATAATTGTTTCCAAAAATGCTTACAACCAGTTGGAACTCTTTCGAGCAGCCATTCCAGGAAATGCAACGGAATTAAGGGAATATGATTTATTTATGACGACAAGCGAAGCGGCCTTGTGTTTTTTTTTTAAAGAAAGTTACCCCGTGAACGAAGAATCGAATTTTTATTTACGATTTACGGACAGACAAGGTGTTCCACTGAAAGTAGATCCTTCAGATTTACCTATGAAAACAGGAAGAATCAACAACAGAAACAAATTCGTTTTAGGTCCATCAGGTTCGGGAAAATCATTTCTGATGAATAATATTATCGAGCAATATCTCACGTATAATTATGACGTAGTCATTGTGGATACAGGAGATTCCTATTCAGGAACCTGCAAGTATAAGGGAGGAAGATATATTCAATACACCGAAGAAAAACCCATTACTATGAACCCATTTCTGATGAACAAAGAAGAGTTTAATATTGAGAAAATTGAATTTTTAACCAATTTGATTTTCTTGATTTGGCAAGGTCCCGATGCGGTAATGTCATCCGCACAAAAGTCTATACTAGATAACGTACTGATGTCTTATTATCATCAATATTTTAATTCGGGAACATGCTGGTATGAAAATAAAAGTTCAGAAGAATTGATTCTTTATCTGAATAAATATAACATTCACGAAGAAGATCTATTTACAGAATATGAGAATGAAACCAATAAGCAAAGAAGCTACTATGATATTTTAGGTATTCCATTCGATGCCAAATCTGATGAGATTAAAGAAGCCTTCCGAAAGTTGGCAATTGAGTATCACCCCGATAAAAATTTAAATAATCCTGACTATGACAGCGAAAAATTCTACAAGGTTTATGAAGCGTATGAAACATTGAATGACGAAGAAAAGCGAAAAATTTATAACGAAACACAACTCATTCTTATCAAATCCAATGAAATCATTAGACAACCTAAATCTGCAGAAGAATGGAACGAATCCTTTAGAAAAGCCATCATCAAAAAAATTAAGGAACTCGAAGAAAAACTGGAAACGAAAGAACTTTCTTTCAATGGATTCTATGAGTATTGCGACCGGTTCCTACCGGTTTACTTAAACAATAAAAAGCACAAAATCAACGAAAAAGAATTCAACCTGCGTACTTTCTTATTTGTTCTGAAGGACTTTTACAAAGGCGGAAGATATGGAACCACCTTAAATAATAAAGCAGACGAGAGTCTATTTGATGAACCATTCATTGTTTTTGAAATTGACAATGTAAAGGACAATCCCAAATTGTTTCCGATTGTAACGCTCATTATTATGGATACCTTCATTCAGAAAATGAGATTAAGAAAAGACCGCAGGAAAGCTTTAATCATAGAAGAAGCGTGGAAAGCCATTGCAAGTAAACTGATGGGAGGATATATTCTCTATCTCTACAAAACGGTTAGAAAATTTTGGGGAGAGGCTGTCGTGGTAACTCAGGAACTCGATGATATTATTGGAAATGCTGTAGTAAAAGACTCCATCATCAACAATTCTGATACGTTCATTTTGTTGGATCAGACCAAGTTTAAGGACAATTTTGACCGAATTGCTGCTTTACTTTCTTTAAATAAGGTGGAACAGAATAAAATTTTCACCATTAACAACTTGAACAACAAATTTGGAAGAAGCCGATTCAAAGAATTTTACCTGAAAAGAGGTTCTAAAGGAGAAGTCTATGGAAATGAAGTATCATTAGAACAATATTTAACCTACACAACCGAAAAACCCGAAAAGTCTACAGTTGAATATTACGTGCAGAAATACGGAAACTATGATGAAGCCTTATGCAAGATTGTTGATGATTTAAAAAATTTCGGGGACAGCCTTGAAAATTTGGTTTCGCTCGTGAATCTCTACCAAAATCCTTTGGATGATAAAATAAATTCTTTTTACAGATTGATGAAAACAAAACACAAAGGAAAAAATATGTTCAAAATTATTTTGCAAGAATTAGAAGATCAAAACATCAGTTTTTCAGAATTAATCAAACAAAAACAAGATCTATATGAAAAAGTTTAGTCTAAAAATAGTAATGCTGCTTTTCTCTTTTTGGGGAATAATGAGCTTTTCCCAAAACACTTACATCGACCCGACTGTAACGGCTGCTATGATTTTGTATTCAGAAAATTTGAAAGCCAAACAGAATGAAGTCATTGACGAAACCTCCAAATTGAAAGATGCACAAGAGTGGGTAGGAACACAGATGGTAGCTGCCAATGATATTCAGAACAAAATACTGAAGGGGCTGAAAGAAGTTTCAGGAACCTTACAAAACGGAGTTCAGGTAAAAGAAATTTATTCTGAATTGAATAAATGTTATACCTATTCCTCACAAGTGGTACAATTGGCATCACAACATCCGCAATATGCCATATTTGGAGTTAAAGCTTCACAGAAAACCTACGAGCAAAGTCTAAAAATTGTTACCGATGTTTCTGATATTCTGGCATCTGGAGAGCTCAATTTGGCTACTGCAGGAGACCGTTACAAAATCCTGCATAATATTTCAGAAAATGTAAAAAATCTAAAATTGTGGCTTTTGGCAATCAAACTGCGATTAGAAAAAGCCAACCGATTAGGATTTTGGAATTCCATTAATCCATTTGCAGGATACATCAATACTGATAAAGGCATTGTGGAAAGTATAATGAACCGATATAAAAGAAATTTTTAAAAATCTTACGATGAAGAAATTTTCTCAAATCCTATTGATACCATTGATTTATGTTGTGTTAACTTCTTCCGGAGGTGGTTCCACACCAGCTTGGCAGCAGGAAAATGTTTCCTTTCCAATGTTGAATCTTGAGATTAATGCGACAATGAAAGAAAATGAAAGGCAAAAAGAAATGAGGCAAAAACAAACAGCCAATGCTACCATAGAAACCGCCAATAGAACCCAATGGAACAACTTTAAAGACAAAGTCACTAAAGTTCAAGACAGATTGAGGATTGTTTCATTTGCCATTCAGGCAATTCCTACGGGAATAGCAATGAGTAGAGAAGTTAATAAAATTACTCAAAATCAGACAGACATTATCAATGAAATCAATTCAGCTCCTTATTCCATTATTGCAGTATTGCCATCCCAAGTACAGTTTGTGGACGATTTGCAAATGGTAACACGGTTAATCATGGGAATAGTGATTTCTTATGGAGCTATTAATCAAATGGAAAAATCAGAACGCAAAATTTTATTGGATTACGCATTGGGTGAAGTCAAAACACTTAGCAGAAATTCTACCCATATGCTCTTAAAAATCAGAGATATCAAAGCCAAAGTATTACGCAACAAAAGGGCTTTCCAATATTATGTCAACAGAGATAAACAAGTGGTAGAAAGCATTATGAAAAATATTAAATCTTTTTAGAAATGAAATCGAAGATTATCTCCTTTCAGTCGATGAATACATTTCGTGAATACCTTACTAAGAAAATAATAAAGTAATGAGCAAAAAAATAGTAACCTTTGGATTATTGACATTTTTTGGAATTTTAATCAAAAGCCAACAAATAGTATTCAATGACAAGCTTTTTGCACAAATGACAAAAGATCATGCGGTAAGAATGGGAAGCGAACAAGCATTTTTAAATTCTTATGAAAAGCAAAAACAGTTGTATGACGATATTAAAAACAAAACTGCACAAGTAATTGCCGTTCAAGAATACATTTATCAGCAACTCAAAAATGTCAATTCAGCGCTTACTCAAAGCAAAAAACTCATCTATCTCTATCAGTATCTAGGCAAGGTTGTGACCAACTCAAACAGAATGCTGGATTTATCTGCCCAACATCCTGAATATGCCATCTTGGTTTCCAAATACTATGTCGAAATCGGAAATCAAGCAATGAAGCTTAAACAAGAAGTATCGCAGGATATTCTGAATGAAAACAAAGATTTCTTGATGGATGCCAGTGATAGAGAAATGCTCATCGAAAAAGTCTTTACAAGGGTAAGAAACATCAATGGAAATATTCTCTATATCATCTTGCGATTAGAGAATGCCAAGAAAATCCCTTATCTATATCAGATTCCCAAGCTTCGAAATTATATCAACATAGACAGAGCAATTGTCGGAGATATTATCACAAAATATAAATACATCTTTTTAATTAGAAACGAAAAGATAAACAGATGAAAAATATAGTTAAAAAAGGAAAATTTGTCCTCTTACTATTTATTGCAACTTCAGCATTTGGACAAAGTATAAAGAAATTGAACGATCCCTCCATTGTAGCCCAACACAAAAGAATGACTTTTGAAAGCTGGGGAGATTGGCGACCTTATCCGAAATATTTTTTAGGCATTCAGACCAATTTTGCCTATGCTACAGTTTGGGGAATGTGGGCACCGAGCATCAATAGAGCCTATAAGAATGGTGAAGATATTCGACCATTAAAACCAAACGGAGAACAAAATTTAAGATTAGCCCAGTTAAAACTTCAGGAAGAAGAAGCAAAAAAAATCAAAGCCGTTTCTGATACGATTTACAAAAGAAGTGTTCAGGATTTTGCGCATTGGACTTCTGCCACCGTTGATGCCGATCCGCTATGGCTTTTATACTATAAGAGGATGCTGAAACCCATTACTGAATTTCCCAACACCCCTCAAAATTTTATAGAATGGAGACTGAAAGATCAGCAAACATATGAAACGCTCAATACCACAGGCACATTAAAAAGATGGCAGGAAGAATTGGATCTTATTAAAGAAAAATATGCCATGTCCCGAAGTATGGATATGCCCAGAGGAAAACGCTTCCTGATGTACCATGAAACACTCATCAAATGGAGAAATTTTGTTCAGGAATTAAAGAAGTACAATGACAGGACTACACTTCTATTAGATTATAAAAATATTTTTAAAAACCATTTATCTACTGCTTTACCCAACCAATGGACACCTGCTTCAGATAAACAAATTGTTCATAACACCATGCAACAATATAAACACCGATTTTAGAAATGAATAAAAAACTCACCTTATTATTTTGTCTTTTGGCAATAGTATTGCCAATTATGGGATTTTCCCAAACAGACAGCGATTACAGCAATCTGCTCCAATTTTTAAAAGGCGACGGCGCTTTCGAAAAATGGTTTATGGAAATCTTTACCAAATTGGATAACAGTGTACAAGATAGTGCTCAAGGTTCTGCCTTGGTAGGAAAAGCCATTGGAGGATTAGGAGCCTTGATGTATCTCGGATATATGGGCTGGCAAATGGCGGCTGGAGACAGAGAATGGGAAATTACTCCCATGCTAAAACCAATTCTGATTGGATTTACGCTTGTTTATTGGTCAGGATTTGTCAATCTGATACAAGCCCCTTTTGAAGCCATAGCTCAACCAGGAATTGCCATCTTCAGTGACATTGAATCTGAAGTCAATGATTTACGAGTGCAAAGGTTCAAAAAGCAACAGCAACTATTAGATGCCGTCATCAAACTCAATGCGGAAGAAGATGCCAAACAGGAAGTCATCAACAACACCAGTCAAAACGCTGATGATTCTTGGTTTGATGTAAGTGAAGGATTAGACAAATTGATACAACCCATCAAAGAATGGCAGATTAGAATGCAGTTCCAAATGCAAAAATTAGTCGCTGAAGTCATTGAATTTGTCTGTCTTTCCATCTTGAGAATTTGTGTGTATCTTATTTTCTTCATCCAAAAAATTTGGGCATATATCCTTATTATTTTAGGACCTATTGCGGTTGGAATGGCACTAGTTCCAGGATTTGAAAATTCCTTGTACAGCTGGGTGTCTAAATTTATCAATATCAATCTCTACACTTTTGTGGCTTATACGATTATCAATATCGGACAGCAATTGATTGCTTCTGGCTATACCATGGAAATAGAACGATATGACACCCTTCTATCCAACGGAACCATCACCAACCTAGATGCTCTGATGATCTATGTAAGTAATTCGGGAATGATTTATAACCAATTGTTTACCTGCGTTGCCTATATCGTTACGGGAATTGGAGTTCTGATGACACCCACCATTGCCGATACCATTGTTACTGCAGGAGGAGCTGGAGCGATGACCAAAATGAAAAGTGCTGTAGGAAAAATGACGAGCAGTGCCAAAACAGCAATATTAACTGCAAAAACAGGAGGAGCTTCTATCGCATCATCCGCTGCAAAAAGTGCAGCAGCAGGTTCAGCATCAGGAAGAGTTCAAGAAGCCATGAAAAAAGGAAAGTAAATATAATCATCAAACCGACAACCGACAACCGATAACCGACAACTATCAACAATCAACAATCAACCAACAACCAACAACCAACAACCAACAACCAACAACTAAAAAAAATGCTTATTAAAAATATAGAACAAAGAATTAAAATCAACAAGGTGGTTTCCATCTCTGCCATTGTGTTTGCGGTCTTCATCGTTTTAGCAGGTTTCTTCTTTGCATACAGAATAATTGAAGATTCCAGAAAATCCATTTATATTTTAGATAATGGAGTTCCTGTACTGGCAAAGCAAACCGATGTTTTACTCAACAGACCTGTAGAATACAAAGCACAGATTGAGCTTTTCCATCGATTGTTTTTTACGCTAGCTCCAGATGATGCTTATATCAAGGATAATATCCAAAAATCATTATATCTCATTGATGACAGTGGAAAAAAAGAATACACCAATCTGAAAGAAAAAGGCTTTTACAATCAAATTATTGCCTCTAGTTCAATGGTCAGTATTCACGCAGATTCTATTACAATTAATATGGAGCAGAAGAAGTTTGCTTTTTTCGGAAAGCAGATGATTACCAGAAAATCTTCCGTCATTACAAGAAAACTCATTACTGAAGGTTATTTTGATGACATTATCCGAAGTCCTAATAATCCTCATGGCGTAATGCTTAAAAACTGGCGAATCCTAGATAACGAAGAAATCTCTAACCAAACCAAAAATTCGTACTAAAAATGAATACTACACTAAAACAAACTGGACAAAAATGGCTGAATTGGGCAAGTCAACATCCGAAAAAATTCTTCATCTATTCGATGGTATTTTTATCGGTTTCCTTTATTGGCTCTCTCATTCAAGGCATCTTTTTCCCTTCAGATAATGCTTTTAAAATAAAGCCTCCGATTTTGTATTCCAAAAGTAAAATGGAACAAAATACCACCATAAATAATGAAAAAGAAATGAGAAAAATAGTGGATGAACTTAAATCACTGAAAGTGAAAAGCGAACATAAAGAATTACAAAAAGAAGACAGCTTACGAATTGACTACTTGTTTAACCAATACCAAAAATTGCGAAATGGCCGGTAGCACCGGAAGCAATTTATCTAAAAATCAAAGATAAATGAAAAAAATTGACTTCAAACAGAGAAAATATGTTTTGCCACTTTTAGCATTGCCGTTTCTGCTGCTATTTGTATATGTAGGAGCACAGTTTACCAAAGAAGACACATCGGAAAAAGATCAACCTAAAGAATTGTCACTTTCACTCGGTGAAACACAGGATTCTATTATGACGAAGAATGATGCGTATGATGCATTTTTCAAAAAAGATGACAACAGAACCATGTTGGAAGGTTTGGACAAAGAAGAAGACAGCTTATACAACTATGATGACCAATTATCACTAGCTCAAAAAAGAAAAATCGATTCATTAAAAGCCGTTTCTTCAAGACAAAATCAATATCGTGAAAAAGGAAATCCATCTTCTTATTATAGCCCTAATTCATCTCAGAGAGAAGATAAAGATTACCAAAGGTCTTCTGAAATTATCAGGATGCTGAATGACAAATCTTACGGAAAGCAAGAAAATGGATTTGATTCAGAAAGTCAGAAAGCTCCTTCCAAAAATGAGCCACAAGATCCCGTAAAATATCTGAAACAGCAAATGCTGGTGATGGATTCTTTAGAAAAAGCACGAGACCCAGAGTATCAAAGCAAACTAGCAGCTGAACAGAGACTCAAAACCAGTAAAGAAAAAATGGACGAGTTTCTTAATTCTACTTTCAATGTTAGCAAATCAGGTATTAATAACGATTTCAATGCTTTTTACAAAGAAAAAGAAAACAGCTTTATCAAAGCCGTGATTGATGAAAACAATAAAGGCTTTCTAGGAAGCAGGATTAGATTTCGACTGTTGGAGGACATCTTCATAAGCAACAGAAAAATAAGCAAAGGTTCCATTTTATATGGACAGATTTCGGGATTTTCAATGCAAAGAGTTGATCTTACAATTGTATCCGTATTTACGAAAGGAGAAATTTTTCCTGTCAATCTTTCTATCTATGATGTGGATGGAATGAAAGGATTGTATGTACCCCAAAGTGTTTTCAGAGATATGATAAGAGAAATGGGAAGCAATTCTGTACAAGGAACTCAAATGGATATGGGCGGACAAGGATTTTTTACCAGTCTTGGTTCTAAATTATTTACATCCACTTCCAAATCTATTGCCAACCTGATTAAAACCAACAAAGCCAAATTGAAGTACAATTCTTACGTATTTCTGATTGACGAAAAACAACTCAAAGATTCACAAAACCAACAAAAAAATAAAAAATGAAAACGATATTATATAGTCTGTTACTATTTACAGCTCAATTTTTAACCGCACAAACGGCAACCAAAGAACAAATTATTTCGGATTTACCCGAAATAGAAATTACACAAGGAATTAATTTACACATTATTTCACCTGAACCGATTCAGTACGTTGATTTATCTACTCAAAAACTTACGGGAGATTTACCGACCACCAATATTGCCAGAATTAAAATTACGGACAGTCCCGAATCTAATGAGACAGAAAAAATAAAAAAGCAGACAACTTTTACTAGTGGACAAAACATTGGAGTTATAAGTGTTGTTGGACAATCATTTATTGCTCAGTACAAAGCAGTTTACAGAAATTCCGAAAACTTAAATACGGTTACCAATATTCATATTCAGCCCGAAAATATGCAACCTATTGAGTTTGATAAAATGGTGTTTTCTAATCTTGAATTGAGAAAGTTTGCAATGGATATTATTCAGAAAAACTCAGAAAAAAATCCCATCAGAGAAGAGAAAAATCTGAAACTCAATATTCAGTTGAACAATGTGTATGTAATGAGTGATTATATTTTTTTGGATATGACTTTTAAGAACAATTCAAATCTGAGTTATGATATTGAAGACTTGAAATTTTCCATAGAAGACAAAAAAATATATAAAGCCACCAACAATCAAAGTATTGAGATGACTCCCATTTTTCAACTGAATCCACAAAAACACTTCCGTAAAAATTTCAGAAATATTTATGTCTTCAAAAAATTCACCTTTCCAAACAGTAAAGTAATGATGGTACGATTAATTGAAGAACAACTTTCAGGAAGAACCATCGAAATGAAAGTGAACTATTCAGATATTCTTAAAGCTGATACATTCTAGAGGCAGTGTCTCTTCCAATTTTTTAATCTTTTATTCCCTTAATTTTTTAATTCAAGAAATGCAAGAGCAACAACATCAAATCAAGATTTACGGTTTCCTACAGAAGGCAGTGTATGCTGTCGTGGCATTAGATTGTGCATCGCTTTTTTATCTTCATGCCAATATTCCAGTTGTATCCAATTTATTGAAAAACTTCTCAAAGCTGAGTTTTATTTACCCTCCTATCAATGCCAAGTTTGCCACATTGATTTTGATAGGATTGGTAGCTGTTGGAACGAAAGCCAAAAAAAAGAAAGACTTAAATATTTCTACAGAGATTGTGGTTCCAATGGTATTAGGATTAATCATGATTTTTTCATCTCTGATTGTGCAGAATGAAGCTGGAAATGTAAAACTCCCCAAAATATTTCCAGGCTTTAATCTCTATCAGGTCATATATGCAATTCTTTCATTTTTGGGAGCAGTCATTCTTCAGATGGGAGCTGACAGCATTTCAAAATTGATGCAGCAAAAGATGGGAAAAGACCGATGGAACGTCGAGGAAGAATCTTTTGACCAAAATCAGGAACTGATAAAGTCAGACACTAATATCAACATTCCTTATTTATTTAGATACAAAGGAAAAAGCAATAAAGGTTGGATTAATCTGAATCCTTTTCGTGGAACAATGGTGATTGGAACACCTGGCTCTGGAAAATCTTTCGGCGTGATTAATCCAGCTATCCGACAGATGATTGCCAAAGGTTTTTGTCTTTGCATTTATGATTTTAAATTTCCCGATTTGGCACAGATTGCATACTACCATTACCTGCTGAAAAAAAGCAAAGATTCGGATTATAATTACAGCTTTCATGTAATTAACTTAAATGAAGTCGAAAAATCAAGGAGAGTCAATCCATTTCATAAAAAATACATCCAAACTTTGGCGGAAGCCCAGGAAATGGCAGAATCAATGGTGTCATCTTTGCAAAAAGGAGGTTCAAGTTCGGGAGGAGGCTCTGAAGCATTTTTCACCCAATCTGCTATCAACTTTTTGGCTTCCTGCATTTATTTTTTTGCAAAATTAGAGAACGGAAAATATTCAGATTTGCCCCATATTCTTTCTTTTATGAATCGCAGCTATCAAGAAATTTTCGATACATTATTTACCAATGAAGAGATTGGTTCCTTGCTTTCACCATTCAAAACAGCCTATGATAATAAAGCGTTTGACCAATTGGAAGGACAAATAGGAACATTAAAAATATTTCTTTCAAGATTAGCGACTAAAGAAAGTTTTTGGGTTTTTTCAGGAGATGAAGTCGAATTGAAAATAACAGACAGAGAAAATCCGTCCATTCTAATTCTCGCTTCCGATCCAGGAACACAGGATATTAATTCGGCGCTGTATTCTGCAGTTCTGAACAGAACTTTACGTTTGGTCAATTCCAAACATAATTTACCAGGAGGAATTATCGCCGATGAGTTTCCTACTATTTACATTCATAAAATCGACAATGTGGTAGCCACCGCAAGAAGCAACAGAGTTGCAGTATTATTAGGATTGCAAGAAATACCACAGCTTCGTCAGTTTTACAAAAAAGAAGTCGCAGATACTATTTCTGCCATTGTTGGGAATATTCTTTCTGGTTCGGCAAGAGATAAAAATACACTCGATTGGTTAGAGAAACTCTTTGGAAAAATCAAACAGAAATCGTTTTCCCAATCTATTTCACAGCAAGGAACAACAACTAGCATTAATGAAAAGATGGACTTTATGATTCCTGCGGGAAAAATTGCAGCATTAAGAACAGGAGAAATGGTAGGAATGATTGCGCAAGGAGAAGAAAATGATACCGATGAATACAAAACATCAGCAATTAATGGAAAAATAAATTTAGATATGAAAGCCATTAAGCAAGAAGAACAAAACTACGTTCCGATGCCAGTTTACTATTCATTTATAGACAAAGCTGGAAACAACCGTAAAGAAGAAGTTCTGATGACCAATTTCAGAAAAATCAATAAAGAAGTGGAACTCATTGTCAATGAACATATAAAAACAGCATAAATGAAAACCATAGAAAAATATTTTATAGCAGTGTTAATATTGTCTTTTCAGATAACAGTTTTCGGGCAGTTCAATACGCTGACACCTACACTGCCGAAGAAATCGGAAACTCCAAAAGTAATAGAGCAAGTAAAAGAAGCGGACAATCCGAAGCCAAAAAAAGAGAAAAAGTCGTGGAAGGATTTTTTTCACAGTACCTCAAAAGCCGACTTGAAAAAAGAACTCGACTCTCTGCAAACATTACTTAAAGAGAATTCATCCGCTAACAACAAAAAATGGAAGTTCAAAAAATCACAGGATTCCTTGATTTTAGTAGCTCAAACTAAAATGCTCATTCGTTCTCAAAACAGTAAAAACAAGTTGACGCAATATGAATTTGTAAATGAACCAAGAGAGAAGAATTATTCAAAAATTGTAATGCCATTGAATAGAGAAATCTCCATCACATCACCTTACGGAATAAGAACACATCCAATTTTCGGAGCGTATAAATTTCATAACGGAATTGATTTGGAAGCTAATTACGAAAATGTCTATTCTGTTTTGGACGGAATTGTTACCGAAACAGGTTGGGACAATAAAGGTGGTGGAAATTATATCAAAATAAAACACTTTGACCGTTTTGAAACGGCTTATCTCCATCTTTCTGAAATTTATTATCGTGTAGGAGAGTTTATAAAAGCGGGATTTATCATCGCCAAAAGCGGAAATTCTGGAAATTCTACTGGACCACATTTGCACTTTTCCGTGAAAGAATTCGGACAAAGCATCAACCCTTCTCATTTTTTAAATGACCTTATAAAAGTAAATAATTTAATAGCAAATCATTATGAACACTAGCACCTTGCCAACAGACGAACTAAAGAAATTCGGTATTATCAATGAAGATTTATCATTCTCCAAAAAACTAAATGCAGATGATATTCAGAAATTCCTACAAGGATATACTATCGTTGCGGACAACGACAAAAACAGGGCTACTTTTCAACTCACTGAAAATAATACCAAGCTAAAAGTTATCTTTTTGGAAAGAGACAAAAACCTATCAGAAATACTGGAAAAGAGCAAAGAAAAAATTCAGTATTCTGAGACAAAAGCACGATATGACGTTAATGACAATCGGCATTCTGCTCAACTAGGCTTTTCAAAACAGGCATTTATTTTTGACAAAGAAACAAATGCCGTAAAAGAATTGGACTTTATCAAAAATGCTCCTGAACTCACCAAATTTATTACGGAAAGAAAAAATCCAAAAGAAATCAATCAATACAAATTGGAACTTGAAAAACTGAAAAGTTTTTTGCAAGATAAAATAGACCTATATCCTGAAATCGCCAAGAGAATTACAAACGACTTGAATATTGTTTCCCGAGAAATTGATTCTGTGAACAGCATTACAACAAACGAAAAACAAATCGCAAAAGAAAATAATTCTGATGTTCAGTTGAATGTTAATGACAGAGACATGTATAAAGATGCCAACCGAAATCGAGAGGTGCAAGAAGAACAATCAGAAGAACAAGAAAAGTCACGAAAATTTAGGAGATAAAACAAGATAAAATTCTTTAAAACAACTATAAAAATATGATGGAGAATGAATCATTCCGATTTGAAGAAGCGGAAAGTAAAAATCAGAAGAGTTCCCAGCTACTAGATTGGGAAGAAAACAATCTAAATTTTGACGATCTATTTTCACCAGAAGACTTTAAAGAAAAAGACCAAAAATTAAATATTAACAATCAAACCCCAAACATTATGGAAACACAAAAAGAATTCGACCAAGTAGAGTATCTAAAAAATCAGATGAAATACCTCGGTTTCGGTGAAGGAGAAAAACTTCACAAAGATTTAGAAAAAGGTATCAAATCTAAAAATCAACAATTTGAAATCAAGACCACTTCCGACAAAGCATTACCTGGAAACAAGGCAGATTTTATTTTGAAATTTAACAAAACAGATAGTGGTGGCATTTTTCTTAATTCGTATAACGCA
>OGVG01000029.1_pt1 | contig 20796 bp, 22 predicted proteins | sample 1575691 | NCBI WGS metagenome assembly OGVG01 (sample SAMN07581545, study PRJEB24739) | freshwater metagenome | reverse complement strand
GTTTCCCAGTCACGATATTAAGCAATTTCCTTATTATGGAGTTCATGTGCGAAAACACCTAATCCCAAAAAGAAAATTGCCAATACATACTCTTTGATTTTTAAGAAAAAATCAATTTTTAAAAAGCTAAGAAATAAAAACACGAAGCTAAAACTCAAAAATACATTGACTAAAGCAGTTGACAAGCTCAACTTTTCGGAAATAAGAATCCCGAAAATAAAACAAATCCACAAAATCAAAAGTGGTTGCTTGTTCATGCAATTTGGTTATTAGTTTAACCAAATATAAAAATTTATTGAACTCACGAGTTCTTTTTCTCCATTTTTAAACAAAAAAAATTCCTTAAACGTTACATTTAAGGAATTTTATACTCTTATCCAGTGTTTTTCAAGCCACTTGAAATGGCATTGATTAAACTTAATAATTTATTGAGAATTTTGTCTTTTTCTAGTTTATTTTCGTCATCTAAATTTCTCCATTGTTGAAGATAATGAAGGTGTAAATGGTGTAAAACATCTAGTTTTTGGTTTCTCCATTTCAAATTATCATATTGCCCGCTTCTTCTTTCCAGAGCAGCTTCTCCGAACAATTCTTCTATCAGCTGAACTCCATTTTGATGGTCGGTAAGAAATTTATCCATCAATAGGTTTCTCTCTTCTTCATTTTGGTCTAATTCTGCATATTTTTTCATAATTTCTAGATTAGACAAAATAAGATTGGTCTCGGTCTGAATCATTAAAAATTTGAAGAAATTCCAATTTTGAGCCGCTTCTTTTAACTTTTGATATTCTTGCGGTTTTTCTGATTTCAAAATTTTGAGCGCTTCTCCTAAACCATACCAACCTGTGAGTGCAATACGAGAAAGATTCCAGCTGAAAACCCAAGGAATCGCACGTAAATCTTGCAATGTTCTAGTTCCCGTTCTTCTGGCTGGTCTAGAACCTATTTTACTTTTCTCTAAAACATCTATGCACGTTGCTTTTCCATAAAAATTGATAAATCCTGGTGTTTCTATTAAATTTCTATAATGTTCAAAGGATTTTTGAGCCAGAAATTCCATAGATTCAAATGGATATTCTGGTTTTTCGGTTTTGTATTTATTTTGAATAATATGTCTTGCAGTTCCAGATGAAAGTGCATTGAGATTATATTTAGCCGTCATAGGATTTCCGAAAAGTTGCGCTACAGATTCACCTTGAACGGTGATTTTCACGGTTCCAAAAACGGTTTGTTCTGGCATACTTTCTAAGAAACGATGATATTTACCACCACCTCTACTGATGGTTCCTCCAGTTCCGTGGAAGAAATAAATTTCGGTATTATGTTTCTTACCGATTTCTGACAATGCTATTTCTGCTTTATGAAGATTCCACTTACTTGCAATGGTTCCGCCATCTTTGTTACTGTCACTATAACCTAACATCACTTCTTGTTTTCCATCTAAATTTTTAGTTCTACTAATTGTGATAGGATGTTGCAAGAATTTTTCTAAAATTTCTGAACCATTTTGTAAATCTTCGATAGTTTCTAAAAGTGGAACTACTCTTATTTTGGTATTAAGAAGTTGAGTTTCTCTCATCAATAGATAAACTACCAATAAATCACTTAAATTTCTGGTCATACTTACAATAAAAGAACCTATTCCTTCTGCTCCGTACTGACTGATATGTTGACGAATGACTCTATAACAATCTAAAACATTATCTGCTTCTGGACCGTAAGAAATGGTAACATCTGTAATAAAAGCATTGTTGCTCAAGACTTGGTTCAGGTAATTTACTCTTTTTTCTTCTTCCCAGTTTTCGAAATCATAATCTGTTTCACCGCTGGCTTTAAGAATCTGCGAAATAGCTTTATCATGGAAAGCGCTATTTTGTCTAATATCTAATTTAGCCAAATGAAATCCGAAACATTGAACCGCTCTTTCTACCGAGAATAATAAATCTTCGGCAATGCTTTGGAAACCATTTTGTACCAAAACTTCTCTCAGATTTTTTAAATCTTCTTGAAGCGCTTTGCTAGATTTATAATAAGTTTTAGAATCTTCAAAATTTTCTGTAATGGTATTTTCTAGTTGACAAATCATAAGATTTACGAATTGTCTCCACGGTTCATAATGATTTCTTTCTACTGCTTTTTTGCCCATTTCACCTAATGCAGAAACTTTCTCCTGAATCATTTCAGAAAGCTGAAAAGGAACAGGATTAGACACCGCCGAAATAGAAATTTTCTTAGCCAAATGAATTAAATCTTCTTTAATCAATGCTAATGCGGCTTTTCGATGAAGCAAAAGTGTTTCCTTAGTCACTGCTGGTGTTACAAAAGGATGACCATCTCTGTCACCTCCAACCCAACTTCCAAAATTAATTTTCGGGAAATAATCTGGATTTTTAATTTTCTGAGGATTAAGCCCTAACTCAATCCAAGAATTGATGATTTCTTGGTCACTTTTCATCAAAACATTCGGGAAAATCTTGGTAAGATAATATAAAACGTTTGCTCTCTCGTCTTTAATATCTGGCTTTTCTAGGTAAATTTCGCCTGTTCTCCACCATCTTTCTAGAAGCTGAATAATTTTTTCTTTAATCTCATTTTGCTCTAATTTACTGAGAGAAGTATTCTCCTTTTTCACCAAAAGCAAGTACAATTCTCTATGCAATTCTATAACCGTAACTCTTTTTGCTTCAGTAGGATGCGCAGTAAGCACAGGAATAACATGTGTAGCAGAAACCGCATTCAGCATATCTTCTTCTGTCAGATTAGAATTTTTCCAAAAATGGAATGCTTCTCCCCATGAACCACGAATTGCGGTAATTTTTTCTTGGTCTTCTAATCTTCTTCTATATTGTGTAGCTCCGTTTTCTTCTACCAATGTCATCAATTGAAAATAGATACTTAATGATTGTATAATTTTCTCACTAGACAATTCATTTTCTCCGAACTTTTTCCCTTCTTCTGTATTGTTGATTAAATCTACTAGTTCCTTTTCATTAATTCTAGACAACATTTCTGTATAGCAATCAATGATGAAAGTACGGTCTGTAGAAATTTTCTGATAATCCTTTTCGTTAAAAGCCATAATTCTTAATTTTCAACAAATTTAAGCAATGAAATTGATTAAAACATGAAGAAACTACTCTAACTTATCCTTTCAAAATAAAAAAAGAGCAACCTCTTGTTACTCTTCTATTTGTCATTTATTCTTCATCAAAATTCTCTAATGAGATTTAGCCAATATGTCTCTTGCAATTTTAAGATGATGCTGAGTATGAATTTTTAAAAATTTTAAAGTTTGTTTTACATCTAAATGTCCGAAATAAGGATGTTCTATATAAGATTGAGAAGGGAGATTCTTAATCATTTGCAAATTTTCTCTAACGGAATTTAGATAATTATCTATATTTTCTAGAAAGTTTTCATTTGTAGGAATAGTGAATTTCGGAGCTTTTCCTTTTTTTCTAGGTATATATCCAGAAGTCATGACCATAAATTTAGCCCAAGAAAATTGAGGCTGATATTTTTCTGGTTGAGAAAGTGGCAAACCTTCCAAAATTCTAGAAATCACCAAAAGCGAGTGTTCTAAATGCCAACCAATACTCGCTTCTGAAATTTCAGGAGCGTTTTTATGGGAAAATTGTTTTAAATTTTCTATTTCTGCGAGTTGTGCAATTATTTTTTTCATCATAGATTAACAATAATTTCTGCGGCGTGATTACTTGCTCCTTTTCCACCTAATTTTTCTCTGAGAAGTTCATAGTCCTGAAGCATTTTGTTACGTTTTGGCCCTTCCAGAATTTTTTGAAGTTCATCAACTAAATTTTCTGTATTGAGTTGACTTTGAATCAATTCCTTCACCACTTCTTTGTCCATAATCAAATTCACCAGAGAAATAAATTTGATATTTTTCACCACACGTTTCCCAATTTCGTAAGAAATTTTACTGGTTCGGTAACACACAATTTCTGGAACATTCAGCAACGCTGTTTCTAGAGTTGCCGTTCCCGAAGTCACCAAAGCTGCTCTAGAACATCTCAATAAATCATAGGTTTTATTGGAAACAAAATGCACATCATCATCTACAAATTTTTGGTAAAATTCTTTAGATAAACTTGGTGCTCCCGCAATTACAAACTGATAATTTTTAAAAGAATCTCTAACCGAAAGCATCAAACTCAACATTTTTTCTACTTCTTGTTCACGAGAACCTGGCAAAAGTGCAATGATTTCTTTTTTATTTAAATTATTTTCCTTTTTGAAATTTTCAACAGAAATTTCTGGCAAATCAGAAATCGCATCGAGTAAAGGATGCCCCACAAAATGCGCATCTACTTGATGTTTTTTATAAAAATCTTTCTCGAAAGGAAGAATCACCAGCATTTCGTCTACATATTTTTTGATGGTTTCTACTCTGCCTTCTTTCCAAGCCCATAATTGTGGAGAAATATAGTAAACTACCTTTATTCCAAGATTTTTGGCAAACTCTGCAATCCTCAAATTAAAACCTGGATAATCAACCAAAACCAAAACATCTGGTTGATAATTTTTAACATCTTCCTTACAAAGTTTTATATTTTTTAAAATCGTTCTAAGGTTCATCGCCACTTCCAAGAAGCCCATAAAAGCGAGTTCTTTATAGTGTTTTAAAGGTTTTTCACCCGCAACTTTCGCCATTAAATCTCCTCCCCAAAATCTGAATTCTGCATTTTGGTCTTTCTGTAAAATGGCTTTCATTAAATTAGAAGCGTGTAAGTCTCCTGATGCTTCTCCTGCGATGATATAGTATTTCAAGATTTTAGATTTTTTAGATTTTAGATTTTAGATTTTCAGATGGACTAAAAATTTTTATTCTAAAAATTTGACTTAATTTTGCTCAAAGATAATAATAAAAAATGTCAGAAGATTTCGAAATAAAAAATAAAGTAGCAGAAAGCGGTTTGGTGAATTTTGATTTATCAGCACTTTCTCCTAAAGGCAAAAGAATTGGGATAGATTTGAAGGATTTTCTTTTCATGGAAATGATTTTGAAAGAAAAAGATTTCCGCGAAAAAGTTGCAGAAATTGATTCGGAAATCTATCGTGACGCTTATGTTTACGTTTATTGTTCGGTAGACGCTATTGTTCCGATTTGGGCTTATTTTTTAATCACTTCCAAACTTACCGGAGTTGCTAAAAAGATAGTTTACGGAACCAAAAAAGATTTAGAAGTAGTTTTAATGCACGAAGCCATTTCTCATTATAATTTCGCAGATTTAGAAGCAAAACGCGTTCTCGTAAAAGGTTGCAGCGAAGAAGACATTCCCGAAAATGCTTACATAGAATTGGTAGAAAAACTGAAACCTATTGTAAAATCGCTCATGTTCGGCGAAGCTTGCAGCAATATCCCAATTTTTAAAAATTAAAAAATGAAATCTACTAATAGCCAATTTATCTTTTTATTTATCTTTTTTATCATTGTATATAGCTTAGGAAGTTTCAGTAAGATCCCTTTTGGAGATTGTGTGGGCTATGTTTTAACAACAGAAAAAGAAATATTCATAAAAGAAGCTATTGCAACTTCACACATCTTATATATTAATACAGCCATTTTAATTAAAAAATTACTATATATTGATGGTATTTTAGCAAATAAAATCTTAGTGATTATATCAGGAGCAGCAGTCGTTTCATTGATATATTTAATTGTATTAGAGATGACCAAAAAACAATTAACATCCTTCATATCTGCTGTAGTTTTTGGTTTCAGTTTTTCTTTTTGGAGAAATGCAGAAATTGTGGAGGTATATACTTTTAATGCTGTTTGGATTACACTCTATTATTATTTTGCATTAAAAGCGTACAATAAAAATTCTCCTAAACATCTATTCGTTTCAAGTATATTTTTAGGGATAAGTTTATGGGCACATATCCAAAACATATTGCTTATTCCTTCTTATTTATTGTTACTTTTTTATTTTAAGAAGAAAACAAACGCTTACCTTTTTCCTCTATTAGCTTTTTTCATTCTTTTCGGATTGCTTTTTGTGGTAAATATAAGCCAAAACCTATCCTTTCATTCAGTTTTTACTTCAGAACAAGGCAATTGAGTATCTAATTCCTTTAAAAAAGATTTATCTACTTATTTCAATGATTTTATCAAATCTGTAGGATATTTAATTTATAATTTCAATCTATTTGTAATTATTGGCATATACGGATTTTATCAACTGTTTACTACTCAACCTAGAATAGTTTGGTTCATATTAACTGCTTCATTAGCTGTTTACGGGTTTTCTACATTCTATGCCGTTTCAGATAATTATGTGTTTTTCATTCCTTTCAATATATTATTTGCCATTTTAATTGGAGTTGGACTTTCTAAAATCCAAAATAAAATAATCTTAAAAAGTTTGAGTTTTATCGCTTTCTTGATTCCTTTATTTTATATTTTCAGTTTTAGCATCGCTCAGAATACAGAAAAAGGAAAAAATTTTGGTGAATTCAAATCCTATAAAGGAGGGTTGAATTATTACCTTCTACCATGGATGAATGAAAACGTAGGAATTGTAGAATTTACTATGGAAAATAGAAAAGCTCCCGAAAAAGTTAATTGGATGACTTACAGCGCTATGGAATACATCAACTTATTGAAAACAAAAAACATCCCAGAAGATGAAATAAAAAAACATTAAAAAAACCGAAGATTATTCTTCGGTTTTTTTCTTTCTAGTAGTTTTTGGCTTTTCTTCAGCTAATTCTTCTTTCGGTTTTGCTGCATTTTTAGGTTTTTCAACTTTTGTTTCCACTTTTGGAGCCGCGACTTTAGATGTTCCAGATTTTCTCGGTCTTGTTTTTCCGTAGCTTCCTGCGGTTACTTTTCCTCTTCTCGTTTTTTTATCGCCTTTTCCCATAAATATTAGTTTTAAATGATTGGTTATTACAAAGTTAAAAAATTTAAAATAGTACACAAATGCATTTTATCATCTTAAAAATTTAGATTTTTTGGGCGTGCCTTTTTGTTTTTAGCCACTTCATTCCTTTCCAAAAAAAAACAAAAAGTCGGTCTTCTCCTGCAATTCCTCGTTCCAATTCTTTTGCCTTAGCTTACTGCGGGATTTTCGGTTACGCCCTCACGCAAAATGCAACGCAGAAAAATAAATTTTATCAAAATTTGAAATATTTTATTGTTTTACAATAACTATTTATATATTTGAGATATAATTTTAAAACAAATAATTATGAAATTAATTGGTAAAAATTCTGTCTCTAAGTATTTCAGTTACTTTTTTTTAGTCCTTTTCTTATTTATTGCTTTTCATTTTATTTATGAAATCATTGGTTTTTCTGTCCTTTATTACAAATACAAAACAGGAAGCAATATTTTATCAGACTATTTTCTTTTAGGAAATGATGTTGGTTGGGCAAAAAATGAATATACCAATCCAATAAAAGATGTTCTAAAATTTAAAATTTATTATCCATTTACAGAACAAAATCTATTAACTGGAATTTACAATAAAAGTTTCATTATCAATAGCTTAATAAGTTCTAGCTTTTTTACAATTTTTAGTTTTGTATGCTATAAAATCACCGATGCTTTAAGTAAAGATTATATTTTTAACTTAAAAACAATAAATTGGTTCAAAAAATTGGCTTGGTTGAGCATTCTATTTGTCCCTATTCAAATTATTAATTGGTTTTTTAATCTTAATTTAAAAATGAGTGCTAGTCTGCTTTATATTAGCTTTATATTTTTGTCATTAGGAATCATTTTATTCTTTATTATTGCTTTCTTCAAAAAAGGTTATGAACTTCAATCAGAAAACGATTTAACAATTTAGAAATATGCCAATCATCATCAACATAGACGTAATGCTTGCCAAACGCAAAATGCAATCGCAAGAACTCGCAGAAAAAATTGGCATTACACAAGCCAATCTTTCCATACTAAAAACAGGTAAAGCAAAAGCAATAAAAGTTTCGACCTTAGAAGCTATTTGTAAAGCTTTGGATTGTCAACCAGCAGATTTATTAGAATATATTCCAGAAAAATAGTTTTTAATCATCATAAAAACTTCTATAATCTCACTTCCATCTTCCATCCTAAAATCTTATCTTTGCAACTTGAAATTCAGAAAAATCTGAAATCAAAAATCTTACATCTAAAATCTAAAAAAAATGTTCAGAACGCACACTAACGGAGAACTTACACTCAAAAATCTTAATGAAAAAGTTACACTGTCTGGTTGGGTACAAACCATCAGAGACAAAGGTTTTATGGTTTGGATAGATTTGCGAGATCGTTACGGAATTACACAATTGGTTTTCGATGCAGAAAGAACTTCGGCTGAAATTTTGGAACAAGCAAAGAAACTTGGGCGCGAATTTGTGATTCAAGCAGAAGGAACTGTAATTGAACGTGCTTCTAAAAACCCAAAAATTCCAACAGGAGAAATTGAAATTTTAGTTGAAAAATTAACGATTCTCAATAGCGCAGAATTGCCACCTTTCACCATCGAAGACGAAACAGATGGCGGCGAAGAATTGAGAATGAAATACAGATATTTAGACATCCGTAGAAATCCCGTGAAAGACAAACTGATTTTCCGTCATAAAATGGCGCAAAAAGTGAGAAATTATCTTTCAGATAAAGGTTTTATAGAAGTTGAAACGCCAGTTTTGATAAAATCTACACCAGAAGGAGCGAGAGATTTCGTAGTACCGAGTAGAATGAATCAAGGACAGTTTTATGCATTGCCACAATCTCCACAAACTTTCAAACAACTCTTGATGGTTGGTGGAATGGACAGATATTTTCAAATTGTAAAATGTTTCCGTGACGAAGATTTGCGTGCAGACCGTCAACCAGAATTCACCCAAATAGACTGCGAAATGGCTTTCGTAGAACAAGAAGATGTTCTAGAAATTTTCGAAGGAATGACGGCGCATTTATTGAAAGATATTACAGGAAAAGAATTCGGAAAATTCCCTAGAATGACTTTTGATGAAGCGATGAAAACTTACGGAAACGACAAACCAGACATCAGATTCGGAATGAAATTCGTGGAAGTAAATGAATTGGTAAAAGGAAAAGATTTCAAAATATTTGACGAAGCAGAATTGGTTGTTGGGATTAATGTAGAAGGTTGCGCAGATTATACCAGAAAACAAATTGATGAACTCATTGATTGGGTAAAACGCCCTCAAATTGGTGCTTCTGGAATGGTTTGGATTAAATTCCAAAATGATGGAGTAGTTACTTCTTCGGTAAATAAATTCTATTCTGAAGAAGACCTAAAGAAAATTGCAGAAAAATTCGGTGCAAAAGAAGGAGATTTAATGTTACTAATGAGCGGAAATGCTAATAAAGTGAGAACTCAACTTTCTGCTCTTAGAATGGAACTTGGCAACAGATTAGGTTTAAGAAAAGGTGATGAATTTGCTCCTCTTTGGGTTGTGGATTTTCCACTTTTAGAATGGGACGAAGAAACTGGTCGTTATCACGCAATGCACCATCCTTTTACTTCGCCAAAACCAGAAGATGTACATTTATTAGAAACCGAACCGGGAAAAGCCAGAGCAAATGCTTACGATATGGTATTGAACGGAAACGAAATTGGCGGTGGTTCTGTAAGAATTTTCAATAAAGAATTGCAGTCTAAAATGTTTGATTTATTAGGATTTTCTAAAGAAGAAGCAGAAGCACAGTTTGGTTTCTTGATGAACGCCTTTAAATTTGGAGCACCACCTCATGCTGGTTTGGCTTTCGGTTTTGATAGATTGGTTGCCATTCTAGACGGAAACGAAGTGATTAGAGATTACATAGCTTTCCCGAAAAATAATTCTGGACGAGATGTAATGATTGATGCACCTTCACCAATTCACGACGAACAACTTAATGAATTGGCATTGAAAGTGAATTTGTAAATTAGAGCGAGGTTTTTTCCTCGCTTTTTTATATTTCAATATTATTAACATCGGATAAAATAAAAATTTAATATATCCGATATTAAGAAAAATTTCTTACCTTTGCCCAATGAATTGGCAAAATTATCCATATCAATTTGAAGGTTTAGAAAAACACCTCGAAAGAATTCTGCAAAAAAAAGCAGAATTAGATCAATTACGCCCAATTCCGAGTTATGCTGTGAAAAGCATCAAAGAGAGTTTAATGCTAGAATGGACGTATAATTCTAATAGCATCGAAGGAAATACTTTGACGCTACACGAAACTAAAATGGTGATTGAAGAAGGTTTCACCATCAAAGGAAAATCTTTGAGAGAACATTTCGAAGCCATAAATCATCAGGAAGCGATAGAATTTGTAGAGTCTTTAATATCGGATAAACAAAATTTAATCAAAACCGATATTATGAGAGTTCATTATTTGGTTTTACAAAAAATTGAAAAAGATTTTGCTGGAGTTTTTAGAACTTCTGGTGTAAGAATTTCTGGAGCTAATTTCACTCCACCAAACGCTTTTAAAGTAGATGAACTCATCACAGAATTAATAGATTGGGTAAATTCATCAGATATGAATATTATTATAAAAGCGGCAATTTTTCACCACAGATTTGTTTGGATTCATCCTTTTTTTGATGGAAATGGTAGAACAGTACGCTTGATTTTCAATCTTTTATTGATGAGAGAAGGTTTTCCTCCTGCAATTATCCTTAAAAATGACAGAAAAAAATATTATGATGCTTTAAACTTAGCAAATAATGGAGATTATTCTAAAATTTTATTATTAGTTCTTCAAGCTTTGGAGAGAAGTTTAGACATTTATTTAGGTTCTCTCAATAATACGTATGATAATTATCGCCCGATTTCTAATATTGTAGAAGAAGAAAGACTTCCTTATGGACAAGAATACGTAAGTTTATTGGCTAGAAAGGGAAAGATAGATGCTTTCAAGGAAGGTAGAAATTGGCTTACAACCAAAGAAGCTGTTCTAGATTACATAGAAAAGCGAGAAAGAAAAAGAAAATTAAATTGATTTTTATAAATTAGAGCGAGTTTTTTTCCTCGCTTTTTTTTGAAATTAAACGATTATTTGATTTCTGATATATTTCAGTTTAAAAATATTATTCACGCAATAGCAAAAACGTAACTTTGCACTACTAAAAAACTATTATTATGTTCGAGTGGCTTAAAACCTTACTTTTCCCAACTGAAGACCCAAGTGTAATTCAATCATTAGTTACCATAATGCTTGCAATAGGTACTGGAGTTTTCTTTGGAAGATTGAAAATGGGCAAAATTACCTTCGGTGTTTCTGCAGTAATGTTTACTGGATTAATCTTGGGGCATTTTGGCTATAGAATGAATGAAGAAATATTCGATTTCATTAGAGATTTTGGTTTAATTTTGTTTGTTTATGGTATCGGATTACAAGTAGGACCATCATTCTTCTCTTCTTTTAGAAATGAAGGTTTAAAGTTTAATATCCTTGCTGTTTCTACAGTTTTATTCGGCGGATTCATCACTTTTCTACTCTTTAAATTCACAGGAGTGAGTATAGAAAACTTGGTGGGAATTATGAGTGGCGCTGTAACCAATACACCAGGTTTAGGAGCTGCTAAAAATACCATTGTAGAATTAAAAAATCAGTTTCCAGATAAAACATTTGACGACCCAACTATTGGTTACGCCATCACTTATCCTTTAGGTGTTTTTGGAATCATTGGTGTCATTATTTTATCTAAAGTTCTTCTAAAAATTCATCCTGATGTAGAAATGAGAAAATTCAGAATGAACAAAATTAATCGCGAAGAACCATTAATTCACAAAAAACTAAGAGTTACGAATCCTCAATATTTTGGAATTCCCTTAGGTGAAGTAATTAACCGTATAGGTCATGAAATTGTAGTTTCTAGATTAAAACACAGTGGCGAGGTTTCTGTTTTTTCGCCAAAATTAGACACAGAACTTCAAGACAGAGACGTACTGATGATTGTAGGAAAAGAAGCTGATTTACAAGACTTCATCAAAAAAGTAGGAAGACCTTCTACTGACTCTTTCATAGAATCTGATTCTGATATTAACAAGAAAAATATTTTCGTAACCAAACCTTCTGCAGTTCACAAAACACTCTCAAATTTAGATTTGTACAATGCGTATGATGTAAAAGTAACTAGAGTTTTCAGAGCGGGTAAAGAAATGATTCCTAGACCAAGTTTAGAACTTTTCTACGGAGATATTTTGAGAGTTATTGGTACTGATCAAGGTATTAAAGAAGCAGAAAAAATTATTGGTAATCAAGAGAAAAAATTAATAGAACCAGATTTCTTATCCCTTTTCGGAGGTTTATTAATTGGTATAATCGTAGGTTCTATTCCGTTAGTAATTCCTGGTTTACCAATTCCTTTAAAACTAGGATTTGCAGCAGGACCACTTATTGTAGCATTGCTTATTTCTAGATATGGTGGCATTTCTTTCATTCACTCTTATATCAATAACGGTGCGACTTATTTCATGAAAGATTTAGGAATCTGTTTATTCTTTGCAGCAGTTGGTATCCATGCAGGAGAAGGATTCTATGAAAACTTCATCAAATATAACGGTTGGCTATGGATTTTATATGGTTCTGCAGTAACTTTCATTCCATTAATCTTGATGGTGATTGTAGGAAGATTTTTCTTAAAAATCAATTATTTACAATTGGTAGGAATTATGAGCGGAAGTTACACAGACCCAGCTGCATTATCATTCAGTACTAATTATTTAGATTCAGACATCCCAATCCAAAGCTACGCGCAAGTTTATCCTTTGGTTACCATTGCCAGAATTTTTACCGCAAGTTTATTAATCTTGTTATTGACTTAAAAATTAATCTTTGACCCAATAAAAAAATTCCATCAATAATTTGATGGAATTTTTATTTTATAAATTTCTAAATTTTTTGAATTATTTTCCTACTGTTTCAGGGAATCTAGCTTCTGTAAATTCTCTAGAAATTGCAGCTTTTTCGAATTTTAATTTACCGCTCATGGTTTCTAAAATCACACCGTCTTCTACTACTTGTACAATTTTAGCATGCATACCAGAAGTGGTTACTACTCTAGCGCCTGGTTTTAGAGAATCTTGAAATTGTCTTTCTTTCTTTTGCTTGGTAGTTTGTGGTCTCAAGATTAAGAAGTAGAAAATTACAATCATTAAGACAAATGGTAAAATCATTGAGAAGAAATCACCTCCACCTTGCGCCTGTAGAAATATTGTTGTAAACATTTTTTTATTTTTTAGGGTTGAATATCTGCTGAGAATCTAATTTCGATAGGAACTTGTGCTACGTTTGCATACACTTCTGCTGATTTATACACTACACCATCAAAATTAGTAGAATCAAATTTCAGTGTAATTTTACCTTTTTGACCAGGCATAATTGGTTCTTTAGTATAATCTGGAGCAGTACATCCGCAACCAGGTTTTACCGCAGAAATAATCAAAGGATTTTTACCTGTGTTGGTTACTTCGTAAACGTGTTCTACCACATCTCCTTTTTTGATTTTTCCGAAATTAAAATCTGGTTCAGAAAGTGCTAATGTAGTTTCTGCATGATTTTTTGCTTCGCTTACCAAGTCACTTTGTTTTACTACTCTATCATCTGCAAAAGGATCTTTTTGCTCTGTTGTAGTAGTAGCAGTTGATGTTTCTGTTGCTTCATTTTTTTTACAAGAAGCTAAAGTCAAAACAGCTAGTAAGCTTAAACCTAATATTCTTTTCATTGATTCTGATTTTTAAAAATTTCCTCAAATTTAATCAAAATTTATGCTCTAGAAATATCTTTCGTGTATTTATCTAAGATTCCATTCACAAAAATCTGACTTCTATCGGTAGCAAACACTTTAGAAACCTCTATATATTCATTGATAATCACTTTTGCTGGAGTGAGAGGGAAATTATCTATCTCTGTAATAGCTGTAATTAAAATCAATCTATCCATTAAAGAAATTCTTTCTAAATCCCAATTTTCTAGTCTTTCTTCGATTTTTTTCTCAGAATTTTCCCAGTGAGAAATGCTTTGTAGTAATAATTTTTTAGCAAAATGTCTGTCTTCTTCATCTTTAAGCATTTTGATTAAAGTATGACTCGGCTGATTTTGTTTCATAAAACCAATGGTCTTCTGAATCATAGAATTCGAAATATGGAAATCATCTGCCCAAGACAATTCTAATTCTTCTAAACGCTCATGAAAATCTTCATTTTCGGCAACATATTTTAGAAATAATTTCCCAACAAACTTTTGGTCTTCTTCAAAACTTAGGCTTTCTTCGGCCATATATTCTTGGTAACGCTTACTCGCAACGATTCTCTGAAATGTTTTCACCAACAATTCATCGTGTAAGTCCCACTGATATTTTTTGTGTTTTGAGTTAAAGGAAAGTCTTTCTTCGTTTTGATCAAGTTGTAAAAAAACTTGATTATTAACGAATTTCATGTTAGGATTAAGGTCTTCTTCAGTCTTAATAAATTTATTTTTACCGATTTCAATTTGTCTTTCGGCAAGATCTTTTAATGCAACCAAGAAGTTGAGTTGATAAATATAGAGATAATAGATTTTTTCAATCTCTGTAAACATATTTTTCTCTAAAACATCAGTTTTTATAGGATTCTGATGATAAGAATATAGCGTCTGTACTACTTTTTCGCGGATTTGTCTTCTTCCTAACATTTTCAAAGAGCTTTTAATAAGATGGTGCAAAGATAGAAAAAAATGCTGGAAGTAAGAAACATGAAGTCAGAAGTTATTTTTGCTTCTTTTTCAAACTTATATTTTCTGTATTTTTGCAACTATGAATTCACTTAAAACGCTTAATCCTTACTTTTGGAAACACAGAGTTCTGCTATTTTGGGGCTTGCTATTTATCATAGCATCTAACTTTTTTGCTATTTATCAAGTACAGTTTGTAGGGCAGAGTGTAGATGTTATCAAAAGTGTTTTAGATAAGAAAAATGTAGATAAAGAATTATTATTCAATACTTTATTGATTAACGGAGCCATTATCGTAGGAACTTCAGTATTGTCTGGAGTTTTCAGATTTATGATGAGACAAACCATTATTGTAGCTTCTAGAAGAATAGAATACGAACTCAAAAATAAAATTTACAGACATTACCAAGAGCTTTCGCTTACTACTTATAAAAAAACCACAATTGGTGATTTACTGAACAGACTTTCTGAAGATGTAGTGGCGATTAGAATGTACCTTGGTCCTGGTGTAATGTATGTGGTGAACTTGGTGATTTTATTAGTCATCACGAGTATTTACATGCTCATGACTAATGTGCAAATGACACTTTGGACACTTATTCCTCTTCCTATTTTGTCTTTTTTGATTTACAAAGTAAGTTCTATTATCAACCGAAAATCTAAAATTATGCAGAAAAGCCAAAGTGCTATTTCTACATTTGTACAAGATAGTTTTTCAGGAATTAGAGTGGTGAAATTTTTCAACAAAGAAAAGTACATCGAAAAAAATTACGGCGAAAAAGTAAAAGATTATCAAGACAAAGCATTAGATTTAGCCAAAACAGAAGCCTATTTCTTTACCATTATTTTATTTGTTATTGGTTTATTGAATGTTGCCATTTTATACATCGGTGGTAAAAATTATTTTGAAGGAAAACTTACGGTAGGAACCATTGCAGATTTCTTCATGTATATCAACATTCTGATTTGGCCATTTTCTATGGTAGGTTGGGTTTCATCTGTTAATCAAAGAGCTGCTGCTTCTATGACCAGAGTGAATGAATTTTTGGACATAAAATCTGAAATCGTAAACAAAAATTTCGACCAATATGAAATTAAAGGCGATATAGAATTCAGAAATGTATCATACACTTATCCAAATACAGGAATTAAAGCTTTAGAAAATCTAAGTTTCAAACTAGAAGCTGGAAAATCTATGGCCATTATGGGGAAAACAGGCAGCGGAAAATCTACTATCGCATTGTTATTGTGCAGATTGATTGATCCCGATGAAGGAGAAATTTTAATTGATGGCAAAAACCTTAAAGACCATAATCTAGAATTATACAGAAAACACATTGGTTATATTCCTCAGGAAAGTTACTTATTCTCGGATACGATTGAGAATAACATTGGCTTTGCAATAGACAATCCTACGCATGATTTGGTAGAAGAATTTGCAAAAAAAGCAGATGTGCATAAGAATATTGTAGAATTCAAAGACCAATACAAAACCATGGTTGGCGAACGTGGCGTAATGCTTTCTGGAGGGCAAAAACAGCGTATTTGTATAGCAAGAGCACTCATCAAAAAACCAGAAATCCTCATCTTTGATGATTCGCTTTCTGCACTCGATACAGAGACCGAAGAAAACATCCTTCAAAACATAGAAAAAGATATTAAATCTTGCACTTCTATTATCATAACTCACAGAGAATCAAGCGCAAAAAGAGCAGACTTCATATTAAATCTTAATGATTTAGATACTACGGAAACTTCGTAAAAACTTAAAAATTACGCTAAAGTCTCAATTTCTTTAAAATTTATTTTGAGATTAAAAGAAATCTTTTATATTTGTTCTATAGGATTTCTAAAATAAGTAACAATGAGTGATTACAAGGAGAGAAACGAAAATGAAATTTTCACAAAGGTGTTGAAGGCAGGTAGAAGAACTTATTTCTTTGATGTGCGCGAAACAAAAGCAGGAGACTATTATCTTACCATTACAGAAAGTAAAAAGAATTTTGGTGAGAATGGAGAAGCAACTTTCGAGAAGCATAAAATCTATTTATACAAAGAAGATTTTGCAAGTTTCAGAGAAATGTTTAATGAATCTACAGATTTTATCATCGCTCAAAAAGGTGAGGACGTAATTTCTGAAAAACATGACAAAGACTTTAAGTCTAGATCTTTCACAATCGAATCTGACGACGAAGTATAAATAAAGCACTCCTTTTTTGGAGTGCTTTTATATTTCTAAATGATTCTTTTGATCCAAATTCTTGGATTATTTTTCTATTGATTTGGCGCTGGAATACTTGAAAATCTCATGCTAATAGTGAGGTTGGTATCATTAGTCGCCGTATTTTTCAATACATAAGCTACCCTAGCTTTCACAGAACCGCTTTTTACAATTTGGTCTAAAATTTTAGAAGTATCAGGATCTAAATTGAGCGTATTCCCAATATTAGAGCCAATATCTGTTCTTTGAGCCACTAAAATTTCACCAGTATTATTTCCAGAAAGATAAACTTTAATGGATTTAAAAATTCCCAATTCGCCATTCGTACTCAAGTTGGTAGCAGTTGCTTTGGCGCTAGAAATTCTAATATCTTGAACCATGCTGGTTCCTGCTCCTACATATTGAGCGAAACTTGTAGCAGAAGACGTTACAGAAATTTCTTGATTTCCTGGCACTCCCGAAGAAACCAAAACATTAGTAGTATAAGGAACGGTATTCTGCACGATGCTTTGCACTGTACCACAACTCACTGTGGTAGCTGCAATTACAAAAGCTGATAAAATTAAATTTTTCATATTTACATTTTTTTATTTTATTCTACTGTCACGGAGATATTTCCCTTCAATTTTCCTTCTGCCATGAGATTTTTGCCAAAAACAATCTTATAGGTTCCGCTTTGTTTTTTAGCATATTTCATTTCTCTCGAAAAGGGACCATCCGCAGAACCATCTGGTAAAATAATTTGATTGATTCTGAGATTCCTATCTTTCTCTACGGTATTGATTTTAGCAGAAAGAGTGGGTTTATTAAATTTTTTAATCACCAGAATAAATTGTTGGTTCTCATCTGTAAACTCTTCACCAATGGTAAATGGAAGTTGAGAAGCATCTACAGTTCTGATGATTTTATTACCTTCTACCGTTCTCATTGCACCTCGTCTTCCCTGTGATGGTTGAGAAGAATTATTTTCCATGTTTTCTGTTTTAGTGGTAGTTGTATTTGCATTTTGAGAAATTCCGTTGTTGGAACAACAACTCACTCCCAAAATAGAACTCCACAAAACATTAATTAAAATTTTCATAAAAATCAGGTTTATCATTAGCGAGCTAATATTATACCAAAGTTACTCAATAAATTGTAGAATATTCAGCTTGATGTAAATGTTGTAACAATTCGTTAGAATTCTAAAAATTTAGTGTTTCGTAGTAAAGAATTTTTGATAAAAACGGCTTTTTATCATTCAACTCTTTTTCATAATTCGCTCTTTCACTCATTTCTTTCGGAAATTTTTCTTGAAGAATTTTATCATTGTAATTCAAAGAATACAGAAATTTAAAATCTGCTTTTTCGTTCTTAATATTGTAAACTGTGGCAATATTTCCCCAATTGATAAAACTACACACCAAAATCGTTCCGTAGAAATACCAAACCATTTGGTTAAAAAGATACGCATTGGTTTTTTGCTGATGAATTTTAATGAAAGTAAAAATCAATCCAATAATGGCTAAAATTAAAAATGCATAAACACCTAATCTTTTGTAGGTTAAGCCTAAATTAAATACGTATTCAGAATTTTTCGCAAAAGCCGAAATCACTAAAATGGCATTCAGAAATACCCAAATTTTCGCCAAAACTTTCAATGATTTTGCTTGTGTATCAAAATTGAAACTGCCTTTAAAATAGAACATAATCACACCTATTGCCATCACAATACTCGCAATTACCGCTCCTACTCTTTCGTGCGTTTCTTCGGCAAGTTGATTAGCCGTAGCTTTTGGCAATTCTACAAACTGCTCATAATTAAACGTGATGATGAAGAATAACAATAAAATATTCAATGCTAAAAAGGAAACTACACCGCTTAATCTTTCAAAAGGAAGGTCTAGAAAATCGTAAGTAGGTTTCAGTTTTTTGTCTTCATTCAAAAAATCGTTTTTCAAATAATGATTGTTCTTGATAAAAAATTCATAAATAGAAAAATTGAAATAATTAAAAGCCAAGAAAAAGCCTAAAATACTTAATGCGATAACTTGCCAAAGATTAATATCTAATTCATAATCAGAAAAAAGCGAAGCAAAATGTGAACTTCCGTGTGTATAAATCGCAAAGAAAATCAACAGCAGAAAAGCTGGTATTAAAACTACCGCTAAAACTTTTTGCCAAAAACTTTCGGTTTTTCTCTGTGGTAGCCATTGTTCCAACTGAAAAACACGGTAAATAAAAGTCACAAAATTAATCGCAAAGACAGGAATGACGAAAATGGATTTAAGTCCTTTGTTTTTGGAAGTGAAACCCAATAAAAAAAGCGAAGTGAAAATGGCCAAAAAAGAGGCAAAATCACCATACCAAGCAAAAGCAATGCTGCTTAAAATGCTGGTGGCTAAAACTGAATAAAAAGTTCGGGTTTTGAATCTTTTTTCGGTATTAAAATAAGTAAGAACCGCAACCAAAATTCCTAAAATACCGACATTTAATCCAGGTTCTTGGTCATAAAACAGTACAACAAACATTGCTGTAACTAAAAAGATTAAGTGATGTGTTTTCATAAATTTTTTTTATAAAAATTAACTTCCCGCAAATGGACTTCCGAAAATTCCTACCGCTAATTCTGCCCAAATCAGAAATAATGCTAACAGAATTAAGACGATGTAAAACATTCTTTTCGCATTCTTTTTCTCCATTTTCAGAATCATATCTACGCAAAATGCGGTTCCAAAAAGAAGAATTCCAGCGATTAAAAAGTCAAAACCAGACCAATTAATTTCTTTGGTAAACTGCATCCCAATAAACGGAATAACTAATAGTAAAGCTGCCAATCCATAAATGACGAAGCTTCTTTGTTTGTTTGTTATCATAATTTTTAATTTAAATTTTATTTAAAGTACTTTGAGTTACAAAGTTAATTTCTAAAAAATTAAAGGAAGTAATCTCCTTTTTAAATTTTTGCAGTCTATTTGTCATTCCGTAGGAATCTAAATAATTTAGATGCTTTCAGCATGACAAACTGAATGTATAGTTTTCTACTTTCCAAGTAATCTTTCCAGCGCAGATAAATGTTCTTCGAAAGCTTTTCTTCCTGCTTGTGTAACACGGTAAGATGTTTTTGGTTTTTTGCCTACAAATTCTTTCTTGATTTCAATGTAATTAGATTTTTCTAATGCAGAACTGTGACTGGCTAAATTTCCGTCTGTTACTTCTAAAAGCTGCTTCATTTCGTTAAAATCAACCCAATCGTTAACCATCAGAACGGACATAATACCCAATCTGACACGGCTTTCAAATTCTTTGTTGAGTTGAGAAATCTTTAACATTTAATCAATTCTTTTACTAATTTATTTTTGATTTTACTTATACTTCTTATGCATCACAATTCCATATACAATATGCAAAACTCCAAAACCAATTGCCCAGAAAAATAAACCATATCCTAAAAAGAACAGTGATACAATTCCCAGTGCCATTTCGCACAATCCTAAATATTTAATATCTGAAAAGGTGTAATTTCCTGCATTAAATAGCGCTAATCCATAGAAAATTAAAGTGGCTGGAGAAAGTAAACCATGTAAACCGTGATACAATAATCCTGCGCAAAATAAACCTCCAATTCCCAATGGAATGGCAAAGTTATACAACAATTTTTTGGTGGTAGCATCCCAAATTTGAAGATGATGGGCTTTGCTTTTTTTAATGGTAAAATATGCTCCCGAAGAAATCGCTAAAACCATGATAATCATCGCCATGATGACCAAATGAGTAATGATATCTTTTTCATAGTATTTTACCGTTCCCTCGAAATAATCTACTCCATTTTTTTTGAAAAAGAAATAAACATAAATAGCACCAGCTAAAGCAAATAATCCTGCAAAAACGCCTGAAATTCCGCTCAAAG
>OGVG01000026.1_pt1 | contig 21941 bp, 18 predicted proteins | sample 1575691 | NCBI WGS metagenome assembly OGVG01 (sample SAMN07581545, study PRJEB24739) | freshwater metagenome | reverse complement strand
GTTTCCCAGTCACGATAAAAAAATAAGGGGCGGACCATGGAAATAAAAAACAGAAAGCCAGAGAGAAAAATAAACGTTACGAAGTCAAAATTTTGAAAGTTAACGACGAAATAAACCATTTAGGTTTGGTGTTGTCGGTTCCAAAAGAAGAAAATGAACTGGATTTCAAACATTTTTATAAAGCCGAAATTTATCTCAACAAAGTAAAAGCGAATGCGCAGGATTTTGGATTTGATTATCAAAAATATCTAGCCAGAAAACATATTTATTTTCAAGGATATGCTCCTAATTCTTTTCAAGTTGCGGAAAAAGAAAACCTTACTTTGTCCGAAAAAATAAAACAAAAACGCTTAGAAATTTTGCAAAATATTGACCAAGCGAAGCTTTCTGATAAATCTAAAGAATTTACCAAAGGAATCATTCTGGCAGATCGTACAGAAATGGACCGAGAAACGGTAGAAGATTTTAGCAAATCTGGATTGGTGCATATTTTGGCGATTTCGGGTTCACACATGGCAATTATTTTTTGGTTGATTTTACTGCTTTTGAAACCAATTTTTCCTGCAAATTTTAGAAATGTTCCGATTGTTATTTCTTTGATATTCATTTGGTTATTTACAATTTTTATAGATTTTGGAAGTTCTGTGATTCGTTCGTGTATTATGATTTCTGCATATTATTTTTATGTTTTATTGCAACGAAAACCAGATCTCTTACATGCAATGGCGATTTCTGGTTTAGCGATTTTGATTTTTGATACAAATCAACTTTTTGATGTAGGATTTCAATTGAGTTTTATTGCTGTTTTTGGAATTTTTTGGCTCAATGAACCGATTTTGAAATATTTGCCAAAGCCTAAAAATAATGTTCAGAATTTTTTGGTGAATGTAATTTCGATTAGTATTGCTGCGCAAGTGGCGACTTTACCATTGGTTATTTTTTATTTTCATCAATATTCTCTGATTTCGATTGTTGCTAATTTAGTGGTGATTCCTTTTTCTGAAATAATTATTGTTTTTGCTTTATTGATGACCATTTTGTTGGGTTTTGGCTTCGAAATTTCTTGGTTAAATGCTCTTTACGATTCTGGAGTTCAACTGGTTTTGAAAGTGATTCATTTTTTCGCAAGCCTTGATGTTTTCTTCTTTAAAAACATACCAATGCATTGGTCAGAAGTCATCGTTCTTTTTAGTATGATTTATTTTTTGAGGAGATTTTTAACACGTCATCATTTAAAATCACTCATCAAAGTAGGATTTTTGGTCATTTTATTTTTAATGCTTAGAATAGGATTTAACTATTATGAAAATTCTAAATCCGAAATCTTAGTGCACGAATTTTTTAAAGAAAAAATAATTTCTGTTAAAGAAAAAGATAAAGTAGTCTTTTTTGTGAAAAATTCCAAAAATTTAGAAAAGCAGAAAAAGTACATCATAGAGCCTTATTTGGTTGCTAGAAGAGTGAATGATTTTAAAATTATCTTTGTTCCTCAAAACGTAAAATCTTTATTTATTAATGAAAAAAAATATAGTGTTGAATAATTTATTTAGAATAGTTATAAACTGACAAATATGACATTTGTCATGATTTCAAACGTTAACAAATTCTTAATTTTGTGAAAATTCTAAAAAATAAATAAACAATGGCAGGATTAACTCAATCTACAATTGGTAGAAAGTTTTTAATGGCGCTTTCAGCAATGTTTTTGCTTGTCTTTTTGTTGATTCACTTGTCGGTAAATTTACTATCGATATTTAGTGAAGATGCATTTAACACAGCGTCTCATTTTATGGGATACAATCCTTTAATACAATTTGTGATGCAGCCGGTTTTAGTAGCGGGTGTAATCTTTCACTTTGTAATGGGCTTCGTTTTAGAAATGAAAAACAAAAACGCAAGACCAGTAAAATATGCTGTAGCAAATAACAGCGGAAATTCTAGTTGGTCTTCTAGAAATATGATTATTTCTGGAGCAGTAATTTTAGCTTTCTTAGGATTGCATATGTATGATTTCTGGATGCATGAGATGAATTATAAGTATGTAGAAGCTCTATCAATCAATGAAACAAGATATTGGGAAGAGTTACATGCTAAGTTTGCAGATTTATGGAGAGTGATTTTTTATGCAGTTTCTTTTGTTTTATTAGGATTGCACTTATCACACGGTTTCCAATCATCATTCCAATCGATTGGAGCGAGACATCCTAAATATTTAAAATGTGTAAACACTTTAGGAACTTGGTATTCTATTTTAATTCCACTAGGTTTTATCGTAGTAGCTGTATTTCATTTCGTAACTCAATAATTTACATAATATTATGAGCAAATTAGATTCAAAAATTCCAGCAGGTCCTTTAGCAGACAAATGGAAAAATCATAAAGCACACATGAATTTGGTTGCACCAAATAACCGTGATAAAATAGACATTATTGTAGTAGGAACTGGTTTAGCTGGTGGTTCTGCTGCGGCAACTCTTGCAGAGCAAGGATATAATGTAAAAGCTTTTTGCTACCAAGATTCACCAAGAAGAGCGCACTCTATTGCAGCTCAAGGTGGTATTAATGCAGCTAAAAATTATCAAAATGATGGTGACTCAGTTTACAGATTATTCTATGACACCATCAAAGGTGGAGATTATAGAGCAAGAGAAGCTAACGTACACAGATTAGCAGAAGTTTCAGCAAATATCATTGACCAATGTGTTGCTCAAGGTGTTCCTTTTGGTAGAGAATACGGTGGTCAGTTAGATAACCGTTCTTTTGGTGGAACTCAGGTGAAGAGAACTTTCTACGCAAAAGGTCAAACTGGTCAGCAATTACTATTAGGTGCATATTCTGCAATGAGCCGTCAAATCGGTAAAGGTAGAATTAAAATGTACAACCGTCACGAAATGATGGACTTAGTAATGGTAGATGGTAAAGCTAGAGGTATTATCGCAAGAAACTTAGTAACAGGAGAAATCGAAAGACATTCTGCTCACGCTGTAGTGATTGCTTCTGGTGGTTACGGAAACGTATATTTCCTTTCTACTAACGCGATGGGTTCTAACGTTTCTGCAGCTTGGAAAATTCACAAAAAAGGAGCGTATTTCGCAAACCCTTGTTTCGTACAGATTCACCCAACTTGTATTCCAGTTCACGGAACACAACAGTCTAAACTGACTTTGATGTCTGAATCTCTTAGAAACTCTGGAAGAATTTGGGTTCCTAAAAAATTAGAAGATGCTCAAGCGATTAGAGAAGGAAAACTTAGACCAGAAAATGTTAAAGAAGAAGATAGAGATTACTATTTAGAAAGAAGATATCCTGCATTCGGTAACTTAGTACCTAGAGACGTAGCTTCTAGAGCTGCTAAAGAAAGATGTGATGCTGGTTTCGGAATCGAAAATAATGATACTAAAGAAGGTGTATTCTTAGATTTCTCTACAGAAATTATGAAAAAAGGTAGAGAAGCTGCTACTGAGAAAAATATTCACAATCCTTCTGAACAACAAATCTACGATTTGGGTAAAAAATGGGTAGAAGAAAAATACGGAAACCTATTCCAAATGTATGAAAAAATTACAGCAGACGATCCATACGTAACTCCTATGAAAATTTATCCTGCAGTTCACTATACCATGGGAGGAGTTTGGGTAGATTATAACTTAATGAGTACTATTCCTGGTTGTTTCGTGATTGGTGAGGCTAATTTCTCAGACCACGGCGCAAACAGATTAGGAGCTTCTGCTTTGATGCAAGGTTTAGCAGACGGATATTTCGTATTGCCTTACACGATTGCAGATTATCTTTCTGCAGACATCAGAACAGGACAAATTCCTACCAATTCTTCAGAATTTGAAGCTGCTGAAAAAGAAATTAAAGACAAAGTAAACTTCTTCTTAACCAATAAAGGAACTCATTCTGTAGACTACTTCCACAAAAAACTAGGAAACGTAATGTGGAACAAAGTAGGTATGGGAAGAACTCCAGAAGGACTAGCTGAAGCGATTAAGGAAATAGAAGAAATTAGAAACGATTTCTGGAAAAATGTAAAAGTTCCTGGCGAAGCAGATGGAATGAATACAGAGCTTGAAAAAGCATTCAGAGTGGCAGATTTCTTAGAATTGGGTCAATTAATGGCGAAAGATGCTCTTGAAAGAAAAGAATCTTGTGGAGGACACTTCCGTTGGGATCACGCTACTCCAGAAGGTGAAGCAGAAAGAGATGACGAGAACTACAAATATGTAGCAGCTTGGGAATACAAAGGTGATGATATCAACGCTGAAGTATTGCACAAAGAAGAATTGGTGTACGAGAATATTGAAGTGAAAACGAGAAGTTATAAATAATCTCCATAAAATAATTTAAAAAATGAGTGCAAAAAAAGGATTAAACCTGACTCTAAAAATTTGGAGACAGAAAAATAATAAATCAAAAGGTCAGTTCGAGACCTACAAAATATCAGATGTTTCTACGGATTCTTCTTTCCTTGAAATGCTAGATATGCTAAACGAACAATTGGTAAATAACGGAAGCGAACCAGTAGCATTCGACCACGATTGTAGAGAAGGAATCTGCGGTATGTGTTCTTTGTACATTAATGGTAGAGCTCACGGTCCAGATACAGGAATCACAACTTGCCAATTGCACATGAGAATGTTCAAAGATGGCGAAACTATCACTATTGAACCTTGGAGAAGTGCTGCGTTCCCAGTAATCAAAGACTTGGTAGTAGACAGAAGCGCATTTGACAGAATTATGGCTGCAGGAGGTTTCGTTTCTGTAAATACTTCAGGAAATACACTTGATGCAAACGCAATCCCAGTTCCAAAAGAAGATGCAGATAAAGCTATGGATGCTGCAGCTTGTATTGGTTGTGGAGCTTGTGTAGCAACTTGTAAAAATGGTTCTGCTATGCTATTTGTAGGTGCTAAAGTTTCTCAGTTTGCTCTTTTACCACAAGGTAGAGTAGAAGCGAAGAGAAGAGTACTGAACATGGTAAAACAAATGGACGAAGAAGGCTTCGGTAACTGTTCTAATACAGGTGCTTGCGAAGTAGAATGTCCTAAAGGAATTTCTCTAGAAAACATCGCTAGAATGAACAGAGAATTTCTTGCGGCTCAATTTACTACAGTAGATTAACCTTATCAATGAAATAATTTAAAAATCACCTCTTTCTTTGAGGTGATTTTTCGTTAAAACTTTCCCAAAACACAAAGTTTTTTTCTGCAAATAAAACTAAAAGTATATTTTTGCGTGATTAAAAACAAAAACAACTTTTTTAAAGAAATGAAAAAATATTTTTTATTATTCTTATTCTCCATTTTATTGCTATCATGTTCTAAAGGTGGCAAAGTAACCATAAATGGTAAAGTGACTAATGGCTCACCATTAGAAAGATTAGAAATTATAGACGCTTCAGGAATTGCAACTTTACCACTTGCTAATTTTGGTGTAGATGCCAAAGGAAATTTCTCAGAATCCATAGAAATTCCTAGAGATGGAGTTTATGTAATTACTTATGGCGGGAACACAGGTTTTCTTTATCTAAAAGGTGGCGATCAAGTAAATCTTGATTTTGAAGCGATGCTTTTCCCTCAAGGAATGAAAATTACTGGTGATGCTAAAGGAAATACAGAATACTTAATGGAATCTCAGCAATTCATTAACCAATACATGTCTAAATTAGACCAATCTGTTATTTCTAAAAAAGAAGAAGATTTCCTAAAAGAATTAGAAAAATATAAAGGCGATATTACCAAAAAAATGGACGAAATCGCTAAGGTGAAAAAACCAGACAGCGATGTAGAAAAATTCAATAAAAGAGAACTAGATGTAACTTTATTGATGATTTCTTCTCAGTACGAAAGCATGCATGGTCCAGCTACCAATGATCCAAAATATAAAGCAGGAGCTAAATTATTAGATTTCCAAAAAGGTCTAGAAAACGAAAGTTATGTAGAAGATATGCCTAATTACAGAAACTACGTTATCAGTAAATTAAGTGCAGGTTTCCAAAAATTCTTCGAAGGACAAAAGAATGCTGCTCCTACTTCTAATGTGCAAATGTTCTCTAAATTCTTAGATACCCAAAAAGATGTTTCAGATAAAACTAAAGAATATCTTCTTGCTGCTGTAGCTGCTCAATATGATTTAAGAGAGCCTGCTAATCCTAAATTACAAGAAGTTTTCAAATTTTTAGATACTAAAATCAAAAATTCTGCAATCAAGTCAGAGTTGAAAAATTTAGAAGAAGCAATTTACGGAATTGAGCAAGGAACTGATGTTTCTGGTTTAAGTTTAGTAAAACAAGATGGCAGTAAAATAACTTTAGCAGATCTTAAAGGAAAACCTACAGCATTAGTATTCTACGCTTCTTGGAATCCTTACATCACAGAAAGCACAATGCCAGTTCTTAAAGAAATGGTGAAATTCTATGGTTCAAAAATGAATTTTGCTTTCATAAATTTAGATGATACTCAAGACCAATTTGTGAAAACTTCTAAAGCGATGTTTACAGGAATTAAAGGAAATAATTATTATGCAACGGGTGGTATGAAATCTGAAGTTGCTAAGAAATTTGCAGTATACGGATTTAAAATGCCAAGTTTCATCATCATTGATAAAGACGGTAAAATTTCTAGTAAAACTTACTTAAATATCGCAGACCCAGCTCTAGTAGATGGATTGAACAAAGCTTCTGGTTTACAAGCTCTAACTGCTGTTCCTCAAGCACCAGATTTAATGACAGCACCTTCAGCTACAGAACAACATTCTGCAAATGATGGTCACGGTCACTAAAAAAAGATAAAATATCATATCAAAAAGCGGACTTTTGTCCGCTTTTTATTTTTTCAAAATTTATGAAAATCAACAAACAGTCTGAAAATTAGTTTTAAAACATTAATTTTGCATCGTTATGAGTAAGAAAAAGAAAAACATTATTTTAGAAAATATTAAATTAATTACTGCAGGTGCAAAAGGTGTAGCCGTAGGGAAAACTGAAGAAGGAAAAACTGTTTTGGTTTCTGGTGCGGTTCCGGGTGATGTAGTAAATGCCAGAGTGAAAAAATCTAAATCTAAATACTTCGAAGCAGAAGCCATAGAAATTTTAGAAAAATCACCGTACAGAGTTGAGCCGAAATGTATTCATTTCGGAGTTTGTGGTGGTTGCAAATGGCAGAACCTTTCTTACCAAAAACAACTCGATTTCAAGCAAGAAGAAGTTTATAACAATATCAAACGAATTGGCGGAATCGAAAATTTTGAAACCTTACCTATTCTCGGTTCAGAGCAAGAATATTTCTACAGAAATAAAATGGAGTTTTCTTTTTCTAACGCTCGTTGGCTTACTCAATACGAAATCAGTTCCGAAGAAAATTTCGGGAATAAAGATGCTTTAGGATTCCATATTCCAGGAATGTGGAGTAAGATTTTAGATTTACAAGAATGCTTCCTTCAAGAAGCGCCATCTAATGATTTAAGATTAGCGGTAAGAAATTATGCCATCAAAAATGGTCTAGATTTCTTTGATGTAAGAAATCAAGAAGGTTTTTTAAGAACTTTAATGCTTCGTCAAAACTCTCAAGGAGAATGGATGGTTCTATTCCAATTGTATAGAGAAGAGAAGGAGAACAGAGAACAATTATTCGATTATATTTTAGAGAAATTTCCGCAGATTAAAACTTTGGTTTTTGCCATCAATCCGAAACAAAATGATTCTATTTATGATTTACATGTACAGACTTATTTCGGCGAAGGTTTTATTTATGAAGAAATGGATGGGCTGAAATTTAAAATCGGACCGAAATCTTTCTTCCAAACCAATTATAAACAAGCGCTGAATTTGTATAGAAAAACACTAGAATTTGCAGAAATTTCTGAAAATGATGTGGTTTATGATTTATACACAGGAACAGGAACGATTGCACAATATATTGCCAAAAAAGCAAAATACGTAATCGGGATAGAATCTGTACAAGAAGCGATTGATGCAGCGAAAGAACACGCAAAACTCAATGGTTTAGAGAATTGCGAGTTTTATTGTGGTGATATGAAAGACGTTTTCACAGAAGAGTTTTTAGCCAATCATCCAAAACCAAATGTTTTGGTTACCGACCCACCAAGAGACGGAATGCACCAAAAAGTGGTAGAACAAATTCTGAAATTAGCACCGACAAAAATTGTCTATGTTAGCTGTAATTCTGCTACTCAAGCCAGAGATTTAGCACTGATGAAGGAACATTATAATGTGGTGAAGATTTTGCCAGTAGATATGTTTCCGCAGACACATCACGTAGAAAATATAGCGCTATTAATAAAAAAATAACTAAATTGGGGGTTCGAAATAGAATCCTCAATTTTTTTATCTTATAGTTGAGGTATTTTAACCAAATAAAAATTTAAAATAGCGAATGAAAAATGTACTGAATTTGTTTTGCGCATTGTCATTAATGATGTCAGCGAGCGCATTTTCTCAACAGAAAGACAGTGTGAAAGTAGATGTAAAAGCTAAAAAAGACACCGTAAACACTGCAAAACCAAAAGACAAAAAACCAGAAAAAATTCAACCTTTCGAAAAAGTAATTACTAGCAAAGCGGTAAGCGATGAAGGAATTATTACCGTTCACAAGGTAGAAGACAAATATTATTTCGAAATTCCAGATAAAGCACTGAAAAAAGAATTTTTGGTAGTCACCAGATTGACCAAAGCTGGTGCTGAAATGAGAATGGGAACGGTAGGTTATGCTGGAGATCAAATCAGTCAAAACGTTATCAGTTTCGAGAAAGGACCAAATGATAAGGTGTTTTTACGTTCTATTTCTTATGTAGATTATGCTAAAGATTCTACCTCTGCAATGTATAAAACAGTGATGAGAAATAATGTAAATTCTATAGAACAAGCGTTTGACATTAAAGCTTTCGGTAAAGAAAAAAACTCTACCGTAATAGATGTTACAGATTTTATCAATGCTGATAATGATGTGGTTTCTTTTGATACTCGTTTCAAGAAAGGATTTAGAGTGGGCGCTTTTCAAAAAGATAAATCTTTTGTCAATTTCGTGAAATCTTTCCCTACCAATATCGAAATTAATACGACTAAAACCTACAACAGAAGTGCAGGAGAAGCTTCGCCAATTCCAGGTGCTCCAAAACCTGAAGTGAGCGGAAATTATACTGTAGAAGTCAATTCTTCAATCATTCTTTTGCCAGAAAATAAAATGCAGGCAAGATATTTTGATCCTAGAGTAGGTTATTTTACAGTAGGTTATACTGATTTTGATGAAAATCCTCAAGGCGTAGAAAGAGTTTCTTTGGTGAAAAGATGGAGACTGGAACCAAAAGCAAAAGATTTAGAAAAATATAAAAGAAGCGAATTGGTAGAGCCAGAAAAACCAATAGTTTTTTACATAGACCCATTAACTCCAAAAAAATGGATTCCATATTTAATTCAAGGAGTGAATGATTGGCAAAAAGCTTTTGAAAAAGCTGGTTTCAAAAATGCGATTTATGCGAAAGTTCCGAATGCTAAAGAAGATCCAGAATGGAGTTTAGAAGATGCAAGATTCTCGGCTATCGTTTATAAACCTTCAGATGTTCCTAATGCTTCTGGTCCTTCAATTGCAGATCCTAGAACGGGCGAAATTTTAGAAAGTCATATCAATTGGTATCACAATGTGATGAAATTGTTGAACGATTGGTATTTCGTACAAGCGTCACCGAATGATCCTAGAGCTAGAAAAGTAGATTTTGATGATGAATTAATGGGACAATTAATCAGATTTGTTTCTTCACACGAAGTAGGTCATACCCTTGGTTTGAGACATAATTTTGGGTCTAGTTCTACGGTTCCTGTAGAAAATCTTAGAAATAAAGCTTGGTTAAAAGCCAATGGACACACTCCTTCAATTATGGATTATGCGAGATTTAACTACGTAGCACAACCAGAAGATAATGTAGGTGAAGCTGGATTAATGCCAAGAATTGGTGATTATGATGACTGGGCAATAGAATGGGGTTACAGAAGATTTTATAATTATAATTCTCCAGAAAAAGAAAAAGCTCATCTTAATAAATGGGTGATGGAAAAATTACAAAATCCTAGACTTTGGTTCGGTACAGAAACCAATCCTTATGACCCGCGTTCACAAAGCGAACAAGTAGGCGATAATCCTATGCTTGCAGGAAAATATGGAGTGAAAAACCTTCAGCGAATTATGGAAAATATAGAAGCGTGGAGTACAAAACCAAATGAAGATTACAGCAGTCTTAATAATAGATTTACTCAAGTTTCTGGTCAGTTTGCTAGATATTTAGGTCATGTTTCTAAATACATCGGTGGCGTAAAAGAAACGCCGAAAATGGTGGAACAAAAAGGAGCTATCTACGAATTGGTTTCTAAATCAGAGCAAAAAGAAGCTTTGAAATTTTTATCAGAAAATGTATTTACCACTCCAAATTGGTTGTTGAAAACTTCTGTTTTAACCAAAATAGATAAATCGCCTGTAGAAGTGGTAGAAAATCTTCAAAAAACAGTGCTCAATAGAGTTTTAAGCGAAGGTGTTTTGAATAAATTATATGAAGGTGAATCTTTAGATGCTAATGCTTACGCTGTGTATGATTATCTTCAAGATATTAAAAATAGTGTGTTCGCTGAGTTGAAATCTTCTTCAAAAATTGATATTTACAGAAGAAATCTACAGAAAAATTTTGTAGAAACTTTAATTGCAAGAACTCAAGCAAGTAAACCAAGCACAGGCAGAAATGCTGAGACGATTTCTGATAACTCTGATGTGAAATCATTAACCAGAGGAGTTTTAAGAGAAATAAAAGCAGATGCTTCTAAAAATGCACAAAATGCACAAGACGCAGTGACCAAATATCATTTAGAAGATTTGGTTTACAGAATAGATAAAGCTTTAGAAGTAAAATAATTCAAAAATAAAGTTCATCATTTCTAGAAAATGGTGAACTTTGTTTTATAAAAGAGATTTTTCTAGAAATTTGAAATAAGAAAAATCAAAATAGTAAGTTAAATATCTGAAAGCAATCCGCAATTAATAGTAAGTTTTCAGAATATTATTTCCTCGTTAAAAAATGAAAAAATTAATCTTTCCCTTTTTGATATTGGGTTTTTTGCTCACTTCTTGCGAAAACGATGACGATGTTTGCGTAAGCGGAGAAGCTACACCTCGACTAAAAATTAAATTTAAAAGTGCAGATAATAAAGTGCTGACTTTAGACTCGCTTTATTTAGATGTAGATTATGGTAATAATAATATTTTAACAGTTGTAAGAGCTGCTAAAGTAGATTCTGCATTGATTCCAATTCGAGTAGATGATGCAGGTTTTACAGAATTATATGTGAGAAAAACTAAAAAAGGCAGCGTTTCTAAAATAAAATTGAATTACAATACCACTTCTGAGTATGTTTCGCCAGCTTGTGGTTTCAAAAGGCTTTACCAAAACCTTACTGGAATTCTAGAAACTGCCAATCCAGTCACTAAAGTAGAACTCAATCAAAATCAAATTATCAATGAAAACAAAGCTCACCTTTATCTTGTTTTTTAGTTTTTGTTTGGGTTTTTCTCAAGAGAAAGATTCAGTAAAAACCAAATATCAATATAAACCCAATTTTACAGTAGGAGTAGATGTGCTAAATGGTGCATTATCTGCTTTTAGTGATAGAAAATTATTTCAAGGATATGTTTCTTCTGAGATTAAGAAAAATCTTCATGCCGTTTTAGATGTAGGTTTTGAAAAAAATATTTATCAGAAAAACGGTTATGATGCTACTGCAGATGGATTTTTCGGAAAATTAGGAGGATATTACATGCTTTCTATGGATACCGAAAATCCTGATAATGGTTTTTATGCAGGCGCAAAAATGGCAGCAAGTTTTTACAATCAAGAGTACAAAAAAGTTCCCATTCGTGGTTTTGGTGGCAGCGACCAATATCTTGCCTTTCCATCAGTGAATCAATCTGCTTATTGGTTAGAAGGTTTTGCAGGAGCTAGAGTTCAGCTATTTAAGTCTAATTTATATATAGATGTGAATGCACAACCAAGATTTTTATTGTATTCTACCAAACAAGAAGAAATGAAACCTATGATTGTACCTGGCTTTGGTAAAAGCTCTACTAAATTTAATGTAGGTTTTAGTTGGAATTTAGCGTATCAATTTTAGCAAGTTTTTATTGAGATTGTAAAAATGTTACTTTTTTTTAAAAAAAATGTAATTTATCTTAAATAATTGAATAAAAGTGTATAACTTTGATACCCTTTAAAATTAAAAAAATAATTAAAATTTATGTAGATGAAGAAAATTCTATTCTTTCTAATGGCTGGATTATTATCAATAAATATCTCGGCTCAGACAAAAAAAACAAGTAAAATACTTAGCAAATCTCCCAACGGATATATAAGATGTTATTCTACTGAATACGAAAAAAGTATACAGAAAAAAAACAATAGAAGAGCTAGTACAGACGTTTTTGAAAATTGGATTGCTACCAAAATTTCAAAACAAAAAACCTTTAATCAAAGAATTACCGCAGTAAGAACAATACCAGTAGTTGTTCATGTAGTCAACAAAGGTGAGGAAGTAGGTACAGGAACAAACATAAGTGATACGCAAGTTATCTCCCAAATTACGACACTTAATAATGATTACAGAAAAAAATCTGGAACAAGAGGTTTTAATACCAATCCAGTAGGTGCAGATGCTAATATAGAATTTGCTTTAGCAGTAAGAGATCCTAATGGAAATCCTACAAATGGTATTGATAGAATTACTATTGATAACGATTACTGGGATGAAAATGCTGTAGAAACTGAATTAAAACCGAATACCATTTGGGATCCTACAAAATATTTAAATATTTGGGTAGTTAATTTTGGTGGAGATTTAGATGGTGTTTTAGGTTATGCTCAGTTTCCTGAAGCGACTACTTTAAGTGGGATAGATTATCCTCCTTTTACTGCCACTACAGATGGTGTAATTATTGGTTATCAATTTTTCGGGAATTTAGATTATGATGATGGGAGTTTTAATTTAGATTCTACCTATGGTTATGGAAGAACTGTAACTCATGAAGTAGGACACTGGTTAGGATTACGTCACATTTGGGGAGATGAAGATTGCGGTACAGATTACGTAGCAGATACTCCAATTCATAAGACTGAGAACTATGGATGTTTTACACATCCTAAAGTAAATACTTGCTCGCCTCCTACAGCAGACGAAATGTTCGAAAATTACATGGATTATACAAGTGATACATGTATGAATATTTTCACAATTAACCAAGTTGATAGATTTAATGCCGTTTTAGCTAATTCACCAAGAAGAAAAGAATTATTAACTTCTGATGCATTAACACCTGTTACATTGTATGCTAATGATGCAGAATTAAAATTTAGTAATGTAAATGTAGAAGCATCTACAACTTGTAAAAAAGCTACAGCAAATGTAAGGTTAATTAATAGAGGAACCTCTAATTTAACTACTGCAATAATCTCAATCAATGATGCAGGTACTAATTACAATCAAAGTTGGTCTGGTAATTTAGCTCCTAATAAAGAAACTTTAGTGCCAATAACTTTATTAGGAACATCATTATCTAATAATGTCACAATTGGTGTTTCTTCTGTGAACGGTGATGTAGATGCTAGAAATACTAACAATGCAGATTCTTTTAGTTATGAGTTTTTAGCGGCTCAGAACTTTGCTTCTTCTACCGTGAAATTAGAATTACAATTAGACGATTATGGTTCAGAAACTTCTTGGGAAATAGTAAATAGTGAAGGCATAGTGCTTTATTCTGGTGACTCTTATGAGGATATAGAAAATCCAGCAGTTAAAAAATTTACCTTCAACTTACCTAATAATTCTTGCTATACTTTTAAAATTTATGATACCTATGGAGATGGTTTTTGCTGTGATTATGGTAATGGATATTATAAACTTACAACTGATTCAGGTGTAGTTATGGTTAATCAAAATGCATTTAATAAAGACAAAGAAATATATCCATTTATTTTGGGAACTTTATCTACCCAAGAGAATAATAAACTTGGAGTAAATATTTTCCCAAACCCTGTAAACGATGTTTTAAATATTACTAAAGTATCTAATAATGCTACTTTTACCATCTATAACGTTGCAGGTCAATTTATTTCAAAAGGAAAAGTGACCAATGATAAAGTCAATGTAGCTACTCTTGCAAAAGGAGTCTATTTCATCGAAATTTCTGAAAAAGGAGCAACTTCTAAAATGAAATTTATCAAAAAATAATCTTATAGGACATACAAAAGAAAACTTTGAGTTCATCTCAAGGTTTTCTTTTTTTTTAAATTATAATTTACAAATCCATTCTTTTTAATTCGTCTATAACTTGATGAGTAAATTCCTTTAAAGACTCTAAATCAGTATTATTTTGAATCACAAAATCTGCTAATTTCACTTTGTTAACTTCAGGCATTTGTTTATCGATGATTTCTTTCACTTCTCTATACGTTCTGCCATCTCTATCCATTACTCTTTTTATTCTGATGTTTTCATCAGCGGTAACCAAAATAGATTGGTAGCAACTTTCATTCAATTTTAATTCAAAAAGCAAAGCCGTTTCTTTGAAAACAAATTCAGCGGTTTGAGCATTTACCCAATTCTCGAAATGAATTTTCACCGCAGGATGAATAATTTGATTCAGTTGTAAAAGCAATTCTTGATGGTCAAAAACCTTTTCTGCAACAAATTTTCGGTTGTATTTACCGTTTTCATGATACGATTCTTCGCCAAGAAGTTCTATAATTCTAGACTTTAGATTTTCGTCTACATTCACCAATTCTTTAGCCCAAAAATCAGAATCATATATAGGAAATCCCAACTCTTCTATAAATTTAGAAACCGTAGATTTTCCACTTCCTATTCCGCCTGTAATTCCAATAATTTTAGCTCCGAGTTTCGAGTTTCGGGTTTCGGGTTTTTCAGAACTCGTATCTGGTATCTCGTAACTCATATCTAATAGCCAAAAACTTCGTTAAAACTGAAAGTTTCGTCTAGCTTCACGCCTTTTTCAGTCATTTTCAGACTGGCCAATTCATGATGAGCATCGTGTTCGAAGAACAGTAAATATTCATTCTCTACACATTGTTTCAGAAATTTTCCTTTTTCTTCCATGGTAAGAAGCGGTCTCGTATCATATCCCATCACATAAACTTGCGGAATATGTCCAGCTGTTGGAATGAGATCTGCTGCAAAAACAATTGTTTTTTCTTGATATTGAATCACAGGAAGCATTTGTTTTTCGGTGTGACCGTCTACAAAGATGACGTCCATTTTCAAATCTGGTGCAAAACCGTAATTTCCAGTTTTTGGAGTAGGCAGAAATTGCAATTGTCCGCTTTCTTGCATTGGTAAAATGTTTTCCTTCAAGAAACTTGCTTTTTCTCTTGGATTGGGTTCAGTTGCCCATTGCCAATGATTTTCATTAGTCCAAAACTGTGCGTTTTTAAAAGCCGGTCTGTAACCTGTTTTATCATCATTCCATTCAATGGCGCCACCACAATGGTCAAAGTGAAGGTGCGTCAAGAAAACATCGGTAATATCTTCTCTTACAAACCCGAATTTTTTTAAATTTTTGTCTAAAGATTCGTCTCCATAAAGCGAATAATGCCCGAAAAACTTCTCATCTTGCTTATTTCCTAAACCGCAGTCTATTAAGATGAGTTTTTTGCCATCTTCCACCAAAAGAGAACGAGTTCCCAGTTCAATTAAATTTTTAGAATCTGCAGGATTAGTACGTTCCCAAAGAGATTTCGGGACGACGCCAAACATAGCACCGCCGTCTAATTTAAAATTTCCGCATTGTATAGGATAGAGTTTCATTTTAATTAAAAAATTAAGTAATTAAAAATTAAATTTTTTGTTTTGAAGATTTTATGATAGATACAATAATCATAATAAGTTCTTCACAATCTTTGCTTAAAGATATAAATTCTTTTTCATTGATGAAATCAGTTTTATAAAGAAGTTTTAACCAATACAAAGACTCTTTTGCTTCTCTGTATGAAATATGAAGTTTTGAAATAAATTCTTTATTTGATTGTGAACCAAGTGCCTCTTCAATATTTGCACCAATAGAAGTGCCACTTTTTAAAAGTTGTTTTGAGAGAACATATTCATTCTTTTGGAACGCCAGAAATTTATAGAGATTTACAATTCTTATTGCAAAATCAAAACTTTTATCTTTTATAACATTCGGTTTCTTTTCCATAAATTTAATTTTAATGTTTCAGAAAATAATATGTAGAAATTGCTATTACTAAAGTTAATGTAGCATTAATTACTAAAAATATCTTATTGTTACGGAAAATCAATTGTGATAAAAAATCAATAAAAATTGAAATAAGAAAAACGACAAAACATAATATTAAACCAATAAACCACCAACCTTCATTATCTTGATTAAAATAAAGATATAGAGAAATAAGAATAATAAATACTATACTTGAAATATTTAATATAGAAAAACGATATTTGAAAAATCTATCTCCCATTTAATTCTTTAATTATAAATTTTTTAATTTGTCAAAAAAGTTCCCCTAAATTCTTCGGTCTAGAAATTCCCAAATGTCTGTACGCTTTTTCCGTTACTTCTCTTCCTCTTGGAGTTCTGATGATAAATCCTTCTTGAATCAAAAACGGTTCATAAACTTCTTCCAAAGTTTCTGGATTTTCGCCAATAGAAGTGGCCAAAGCAGAAATCCCAACTGGTTTCCCTTTGAAATTTTCTATCATTACGCGCATAATTTTATTGTCCATATCATCCAATCCATATTCATCTACATTCAGAGAATTAAGTGCGAATTTGGTAATCTCAATTTCAATTTCGCCGTTTCCCTTAATTTCTGCAAAATCTCGAACTCTGCGTAACAATGCATTGGCAATTCTCGGAGTTCCTCTGCTTCTTCTCGCAATTTCCAGAGCTGCATCTTCATAAATCGGAACGCCCAAAACTCTAGCACTTCTCTCGATAATCATTCCCAAAAGTTCTATCGTGTAATATTCTAATCGAGATTGAATCCCGAATCTTGCCAACATAGGTTTTGTAAGCATTCCAGAACGTGTAGTTGCGCCAACTAAAGTAAAAGGATTTAATCCAATTTGTACAGAACGTGCATTAGGACCTGTTTCCAGCATGATGTCGATTTTATAATCTTCCATCGCAGAATACAAATATTCTTCCACCACAGGCGAAAGTCGGTGGATTTCATCAATGAAAAGCACGTCGTTTTCTTCTAAATTCGTTAAAAGTCCAGCCAAACTTCCGGGTTTATCTAAAACTGGTCCCGAAGTAATTTTACAATTTACGCCCAGTTCATTGGCAATAATATGCGCCAAAGTTGTTTTTCCCAAACCTGGAGGCCCGTGTAGAAGCACGTGGTCTAAAGCGCCACCTCTATTTTTAGCAGCCGCCACGAAAACCTCTAAATTATCCAACGTTTTTCTTTGTCCCGCAAAATCCTTAAAACTTTGTGGACGAATCTGTTCTTCCTGCATTAATTCCTCATCAGAGAAATTTTCTTTATCTGCGTGTAAAAAATCTGGCATCAGTGAAAATTATATCTTCAAATTTATTCTTTTTTACTCAATTTACGACATAGAATTCGGAGGCGTTAAGAAAATTTTGAAATAATTCGTTAAAAAATTCCTGCTTTTTGAGCATTGTTGGGATTGTGGTGGAGCGAGTTTCAGGGATTTTAGAATAATTTTGAAATTTTTAGCCGAGAATTCAAGTCTTGAAATAGTATTCGCCGACATAAAGGAGGAAATTTTTGGTTCTTTTGTATCAAGACAAAAGAACAAATTGTTTATTTTTACAATTATGAAACTAATCGGTCCCTTCAAGCAAATTCTTACCCTTAATCATCTTTCGTCAAGAGGAAAAATCTCTGATGAACAATTAGAAATTATCGAAAATGGCGGAATTTTAATTAACGACGAAAATTTAATTGAAGTAATTGGTGATTTTGAGGAGCTTGTCACACTGAGCGGAGTCGAAGTGTCTAATTCTCCAACTTCCCAATTCTCCAACTCGGTTGTTCTTCCCGCTTTTGTAGATTGTCACACGCATATTTGTTTTGGAGGAAACAGAGCTAATGATTTTGCGATGCGAAATGCGGGGAAAACTTATCTAGAAATTGCAGAAAAAGGCGGCGGAATTTGGAGTTCGGTTCAGCATACCAGAAATGCTTCTGAAAAAGAACTCTTAGAAACGCTTTTAGAAAGAATTAATCGATTAATCTCATTGGGAATTACCACCATCGAAATCAAATCTGGTTACGGATTAAATGTAGAAAGCGAGCTCAAAATGCTTCGAGTGATTCAACAGGCACAAACTAAAACCAAAGCAACTTTAATCCCAACTTGTCTTTCTGCGCATTTAAAACCAAGAGATTTTGAAGGGAGTAATGAAGAATACTTACAATATATTGTTGATGAAATTCTACCAAAAGTAAAAGAAGAAAATTTAGCGAAAAGAGTAGATATTTTCATCGAAAAATCCGCATTTCAACCAGAAGAAAGCCGAAAATTTTTAGAAAAAGCAAAAGTCTTAGGTTTTGAAATCACCGTTCATGCAGACCAATTTACCGCGGGAAGTTCTAGAATTGCAGTGGAAGTTGGTGCTGTTTCAGCAGACCATTTAGAAGCTACAATTGATGAAGATATTGAGTTTTTAGCCAATTCAGAAACAGTTGCTGTTGCACTTCCAGGTGCAAGTTTAGGTTTGGGAGAACCTTTTACCCCGGCAAGAAAAATTTTGGACAAAAATGGAATTCTCGCTATTGCAAGTGATTGGAATCCCGGTTCTGCACCGATGGGGAATCTTATTATCCAAGCTTCCATTTTAGCCACTTTTCAGAAGTTAAGCACTGCCGAAGTTTTAGCTGGAATTACATTCCGTGCGGCAAAAGCATTAAATTTGACTGATAGAGGAATTCTGAAAAAAGGAATGAAGGCAGATTTCGTAGTTTTTGAAACCGATAATTTTCAAAATATTTTATACAACCAAGGAAGTTTGGTGGCAAGTGAAGTGTATATTGATGGAAGAATAATTAATTGTAATCAATAAAAAAAACGCTCATTTAGTCATGCTGAAAGCATCTAAACAATTATAAATCAATAGGAGCGGACTTTAGTCCGCTTTCAAAAAAATAAAAATAATTTGGCTTTAGCCAAAACTTATAAATTTAATAATGTCACAAAATAACATTTGGCAAGGACGTAACGACGGAGATTCACCACTTCATCACAGAATATTTCAACGAGTAGAAATAGCGGAGAACTATGAAAATATTTCACCGAATAATTTCGTTTTGCATGGTTTTGCGGTAGATGAAGGCGTTAGAAGAAACAAAGGAAGAGTTGGCGCAGCCAAAGCTCCAGATATCATCCGAAAAAATATGAGCAATTTTCCTGTAGTTTCTCCAGATTTTAAATTATTAGATTTTGGAAATATCATTTGCGAAGACCAAAATTTAGAAAAAACTCAAGAAAATCTTGCCGAAAAAGTTTCTAAAATTCTGCAAAAAAATGGAAAATCAATTGTTTTAGGTGGCGGTCACGAATTGACTTTTGCGCATTATTCTGGTATCAAAAAAGCATTTCCCAACCAAAAAATTGGTATCATCAATCTCGATGCACATTTTGATAACCGTGAACCCGAAAATGGAGTAGGAGCAAGTTCTGGAACGGGTTTTTGGCAAATCGCCCAAGAAGGAAAAATTCATTCATTGCACATTGGTATTCAGAAAAATTCTAATACATTAAAGTTGTTTGATACTGCTCATCAATTTGGGATGAAATATATTTTGGCAGACGAAATTTTCTTCGAAAATCTTCCTAAAATCTATCAACAGATTGACGAACTCATTTCTTCGGTAGATCAATTGTATCTCACCATTTGCATGGATGTTTTCAATGCGTCTATTGCGCCCGGAGTTTCGGCTGCTGCGTACAACGGAATCTTTGCAGATGCTACTTTTCTACATTTTTACAGACATATTTTGAAGTCAGAAAAATTGGTTGCGCTAGATGTTGCAGAGGTAAATCCAGATTTTGACATTGCCGAGAGAACCGCCAGATTAGCTGCCAGTTTGGTAAATGAGTGGTTTATGATTTAGAAGCAACACGTTTTCTTTTTTCTTTCACTTTCAGTCCTGCTTTCGCTACTCGCTTTTTTGTTTTTTTTCATATTCAGCAAGTCGAAATATCTAAAAAAAACAAAAAGAGCTCAAACATGTCGCTCAATCAGGGCTAGAAATTGGTTTCGGTTTTATTTTCACTTTTTTAAATGATAAGCATTTAAAATTTTTATCTTTGACAAAACCACGTTTAGGCTTTGGTACAGTATCTTTGTACACTTTTTTAATCAAAAATTATGGAACAATTCCTTCAAAATAAATTACAAAATTCTCAAGACGCTTTCCAAAAATGGAAAAAAATTCCATTTGAAGAAAGACAACAATATTTTACTCAACTATCTGAAATTCTGAATGATAGAAAGCAAGAATTTGGCGAAATTATAACCAAAGAAATGAATAAACCCATTTCGCAATCGGTTTCAGAAATAGAAAAATGTGCAGCATTATGTGATTATTATGCGGCCGTAGAAAATATACTGAAAACGGAACAAGTAGAAACAGAATTTCAAATTTCAGAAATCCATCACGAACCTTTGGGCATTATTTTGGGCGTTATGCCATGGAATTTTCCTTTTTGGCAAGCGATTAGATTTGCAGTTCCTACCATTTTAGCAGGAAATGTAATCGTGCTAAAACATGCTTCTATTTGTGAAAAATCAGGTGAAACCATACAAGAAATCTTCGAGAAAGCAGGTTTTCCAAAAGGCGTTTTTACCTTTTTAAAAGTTTCTCACACAGAAGTTGAAGAAATCATTGCTCATCCAATTATTAGAGGCGTTTCTCTTACAGGTAGTGAAGCTGCAGGAAGAAAAATTGCCGAAATTTCAGGGAAAAATTTAAAAAAATGTGTTTTGGAATTAGGCGGGAGTGATGCTTTTATCGTTTGTGAAGATGCAGATGTTTCTAAAGCAGCAAAAGAAGGAGCACAAGCAAGATTGCAAAATAACGGACAAACATGTGTAGCTGGGAAAAGATTTGTCATTCACGAAAAAGTATATCAAGATTTTGTAGAAAAATTCACAGAAGAGTATCAAAAATACCAGCCAGAAAATCCTATGAATGAAGAAACGACGTTAGGATTAATGGCGAGAGAAGATTTGGCTTCAGATTTAGAAAAACAATATCAAAAAGCGCTTAACAACGGAGCGAAAGCTATTGTAGCGTTAGAATCTGTAGGAAATATGGCTTTTAAACCAGGCATTTTAGAAATGAATCCAGAAAATCCTATTGCTCAGGAAGAATTATTTGGTCCATTGGCAATGGTTTTTAAAGTGAAAAGTGATGAAGAAGCTTTACAAATTGCCAATAATACCATGTTTGGATTAGGAAACGCCGTTTTCACCTCAAATAAAGAAAGAGCTTTGTTTTTTGCAGAGAATTTAGAAAGTGGAAGTGTGGCAATTAATCAAATTTTTCGTTCAGATGTAAGATTGCCTTTTGGCGGAAGAAAGAATTCTGGATATGGAGTAGAATTGTCTCTGTATGCACTCAAAGAATTTACAGCTCCCAAAACCATTATCGGTAAGTTTTAGAAATTTTATCCATTTACGAACCAAGGAACCACAAACTCCAATGCGTTTTGTTCCAATATCCCCTTTGTGATATCTCTTTATAGCCTTTAATTTAAAGTCTACTGAATATTTACTTTTCCCCATAAAAAATGCCCCTAAAAAGTGTCTAACTTTTTGGGGGCAGTCCATTTTTGGAGCTTTTATTTTATATATTTGCTTAATCTATCGTGACTGGGAAAC
>OGVG01000024.1_pt1 | contig 22404 bp, 38 predicted proteins | sample 1575691 | NCBI WGS metagenome assembly OGVG01 (sample SAMN07581545, study PRJEB24739) | freshwater metagenome | reverse complement strand
CCCAAGGCAAATCAGCAGTTGGTAGCACCGCCTTATCGTCAGTATGTAGACCGACGATACGTACTTGACAACGACCAAGCTTTAGAGGATCTTCTCTATTTTCAACTACACCAGTGTATAATGCTTTGCTCATGCTTTTTCAGTGTCCAACATAATTGAGTTCTTAATCAGCTCCATGCTGCAGGTATGATTTTCTTTTGTGATGAAATGCGCTATTGCTGAAACTAGATATTTGCCCGATAAGATCATATCTGTCGGATCGCTTTTATCTTTTGCGATTTGAGTTGCACGAGGGATTGATAACTCGACAACTTGTCCAACAGTGTAGTCAGTTCTTCCAAGCACTTCAATCGTCACTTTATACTTTTGAAGATTTTGAAAGAATGACATTCTCTTTTGCACAGTAGAGAAATTGGTTACATCAGAGAACCCAGAATAGTTGCCGTAATGCTTATTCATTACAATAGTTGTACTCACTGAATTTGATGTAGCGTATTTCGTATAGCCCGGACTTTTGTTCAGTAGAGTCGCAGGAGTTTCATCTTTCTTTACGTTATAGTCTTTGACGATATACTGCTTAGTGACAATATCATGAGAGATGATACGAGATTTCAATCTACCAGTTTGAATGTCTTCCATATAATCAGTCAGCGTTGGAATCTCTAAACTGATAATACGTTTATAGTCTTGCTCTGGATCTTTAGACGCTGACATAGATGCTTCACTATCAGTGTCACGACTAAAGTTATCTTTAATGAATTTCTGATAAGAGTTTGCTTTCAGTAATTCATCAATAGATCTAAAGTTAAAGCCGTTTCTATTTTCATAGAAAAGAAACGTTGGAGATTTGCTTTCGCTAACTGCATTAGTAGCTAAGAATGTAAGACACTTAATTGGCGTCCAATACGCTGCAGTGAATGCAGTTTTGTTTGAAGTCTTTTCAACAAAATAAGCTTTGCTAGTATTGATGCCTGTCTTTTGTAAGAATGGCTCAACCAACTCTCCGATGTTACCCTTGAATGTTTGACTTAACTTTCTATTAGCGTCAAGGAGCCATTCCTCTGAAATTGCTTTAATCGTGTAGATAACTTCACGATCTTTTGTATAACTTCTATCAGTGATTTTATAAATGTAAAACTTTCCTTCAATCCCGCGCTTGGTTGAAGGTGTCTTAATACTTAGATCTAAATATTCTTCACCAATGAATGGGAACATGTTAATGTAGTCTACGGATTCGCGCAGCACCATCGATACAGACATGAATGGAGAGAAGATGTCTTCATATACTTCGATAGAAATTACTTGCGCGGCGACATTAGCCGTCTGTCCATTCAAAGAACGAAGAATGACTTTTTCTAGCTGGACATCACCAGCAAAACGCAATACTGAAGAACTGTCTTGCATATTAGCCCATTATCTCGCGATATTCTTTTAAGATTTGCTCTACTAAACGTGGAGAAATGATTTTAATACGACGTTTCTTTTCGTTTTCAATTACTTCATAATCATAATTAGTGATAGCAGTATATTGTTCATTCAACTCAAACCCATTTGTAGGAATAGTGAAGTTTGCAATCGAAGTGTAAAGTGTATCATTTAATTCTGGATCGAATCTAACGCCTTTTATAGAGCACAGCATATTATCAGTGAATCTTCCATAGTCGATTCTTACTACTGCATATCCAAAGTTAGACGCTGGCTGTGGCGCAATTAACGATTCGACTCTAGCGTTTGCAACTGGAGCAGACATGATAAAATCATTCACCTTTAATAGAGGAAAGACAGACGCAGGAATTTTAATCGTTGCTACTGCTTCCTCATAAACACCATCTCTTTCATAATGGTGAATGTCGTAAATGTGATCTATTCCATACGTAGATTTAATCTGCTCATCTAACTCAGTTGAAGATACTGGAAAATCAGAGAGATAATCATAACGCTGATTAGCAAGCATGATAATCCAATGATATTCTGGATTGCCATAAATCTTCTCTGCGATAATCTCTGGCGTTTCGCCTTCCTTAATATCGTACTCATCATAGAGCGTAACATTCTCCATTATCTCCTTACGGACGCGCACGTTTGCAGTGATATCCGTAAGGACTTGAAGGAACGTATCATCCCCAGTGTAATTGGGGAAGTCGTAATAGATTTTTGGGAATTCTGAAAAGTACATATTAGGTAAACTTCTCGATAGTTTCTTTCGACAGCAGCATGAGTTCCTTGAAGGTCATGACAACGTTAATCTGTGTTGGCATGCCATCAGCGAACGTATTAAACACGCCGTTCGGAGTATAGTTAACGTTCAACTCCGTTAGAACGCAAGACGTATGACGATGGATGTTCAGGTTTTCTTTGTCGCCATGATAATACGTGATGTCAAATTCAGAAGGATAAACGTACAAGAAAGCGTCTTCTGATTTGAATTCTGGGTGCATGTGATACTTGAACGTTCTGATGATGTTCAATACTGCTTGAGCTTCTTTAGACGACTTAGGAGCAAATTGATATTCAAACTGGAATGTTCTGAAGTCAACTTGTTGGAATGCTTGCTCTTTCTTTGGGTTCGCTGCAAGACCAGTAAGAACACCTGCTGCAGCACCGCCTGGTGTAGCAGTTAACGCTGCAGCGCCAAGAACTTCACCAACTAGACCGCCAGTACGTTTTCCATTGACGTCGCCGTCGAGAGCACGACCGATTTCTTCACCACCTCTTGCAACAGCCGAAAACATCGCCGTATCGACTTCGCCCCATTGAGCAGAATAACGAGTGCTAAGTTGGTTTGGAATATATAGCGCAATCGCAGACTTCAATCTCTTCTGAGGACGCGTAAACGTAGGCGCTTTGGACTGACCTTCAGGAGAATCGCCGTTGTTTGCATTGAATCCGATTGCTGCAGCACCAGCAGCGCCGATTGCAGCACCGCCTGCAGCACCTCCAACGTTACCACTTAAGAGTCCGCCAGCGACAGCGCCTGCAGCAGACATCGCGAAACCGGCTTGAAGTCCAGTGATTTTTTCACCTAATAGCTGACTTCTTAAACTTCTATCAACCCCTTCTACAACTTGAGTTCCTGCACTTCTTAGAACTCTAGAGTCAGTTGAAACGTTGATGTAAAATACTACACGATTATAGCCGTACTTTGCGGGATTAGACATAAGGTCTTCCGGATAAGAAAGACCTTGCATACTGTACTGTGAACTGAGTTGTGATGCTTCGTATGTAAAGGCTGGAGTTGCACCAGCATTTCCAGACGAGTTACTTACAGGAATTTGACGCGACGTAGCAGCAGTTTCTCTAAGGTTTTTAGCTGAACTTGACTGCGCCTGTGACGCGTTTACTTCTTGTTGGTTGTCATTTGCCATGTGAGCTTTCCATATAAATATGGTATGATTACTATCTTCTATTTATCTCATGTTTCATAAACGTAAGTTTACGCCAATGTTCCCTGAAAAGTACATGGGCAACCCAACGAACATCATTATGCGTTCGTCTTGGGAAACACGTTTTGCACTCTGGTGTGACAAAAATCCCCAGATTGTCAAGTGGAAGTCAGAAGAAACTATCGTTCCGTATCGCTGTCCAACAGATGGCAAAATTCATAGATACTTCGTGGATTTTCAAATTCAAGTAAAACGAAAAGATGGAACCCTTCAGACTTATTTAGTAGAAGTAAAACCAGCTGCTCAGACTCAGCCTCCTGTATTTCCAGGACGCAGAACTCAAAGATACATAACAGAGTCGCTGACGTATATGAAAAATCAGGCAAAATGGGAAGCTGCAAAAAGATATGCAGAAGACCGTGGATGGGAATTCAAAGTCATCACAGAGTATGAACTAGGACTTAAATGAAACAGAGCAAAACCAAAGATCTTCAGACGATTTTTGATCGATATAGATACGATCAAAGTATTCAGAAGAAGTCAAAAACATGGTTCCAGCAACAAGCTACGTTGCTAGCTCGTAAGCGCATTAATGAAAAGCAGTTGTTCTCTCAAAATAGAGCAGTCAGTAAAGTCATGCCTGGCAAACTTTACATGTTCTATTATGATCCTAAGCACAAAGACACTCTTCCATATTACGATACGTTTCCTCTAGTGTTTCCGTTCAGAGCGCTTCCTGACGGATTTCTTGGATTGAACATGCACTACCTTCCGTACTTTCATCGAATTCAGCTAATGACACGACTTCTAGATTTCGCTAACAGCAAAACACTAGATGAAAACACTAAGTTGCGCTATTCATGGGATCTTCTTAACGGCGCTGCTAGATTTCAAACAGCTTCAGCGTGCGTAAAACACTATCTCAAAGATCATGTAGCTTCTACATTTCTAGAAATACCCGGCGACGATTGGCATACTGCACTAATGCTTCCAGTCGAAAGATTCGTTGGAGCCAATAAAGTAACCGTATGGGGAGACTCAATTAAAGTATGAGCACACTATCAGACTTCATTTCAGGAGTACGTGAAGGGTTATCAAGAACCAATCACTTCTCAGTACTTCTAACACCACCTTCATCTTTAGCAAATGACAACATCATTAGTCCAAAGATGACAAAGATTCTTCTGTTCTGCGAACAAGCTCAACTTCCTGGCGTCTCGTTTTCAACTTCACAAGTTCGCTCCTTCGGCGAATTTAAGGAAGTCCCATACGAAAAATTGTATGAGCCTATCTCATTGAACTTCTACGTTGACGCAGACCTGACTGTCAAAGTCCTATTTGACAAGTGGGTGAATTTGATTCAGAACACTCAAACGCGTACGTTTTCGTATCCAGACGAATATATGACTGACAATATTAAGATATTTGTTCATGATGTACAGAGTCAGAAAAAGTATTGCGTAACTCTCTATGAATGTTATCCCAAAGCAGTTTCTCCAATTCAATTGGACTACAACTCTAAAGATATTATGAGAGTTCAGGTACAGATCATCTATAAGTACTTTACGACAGAGCAAATTACAACTGGACAAACTGATACATCAGTGGTTGCTCAGAATAGCGAATCACAGAACCTAATGAATTATGGATTCCAGAGTATTGAAAGCGTTATTCCTGCTAACTATTTCAGCGCGTTTGATACATTCCAAGATACTGTAAATAACTATGAACAGTTAGCGTCTTCATATATAGAAGATGTTAACGAATTTACTGGATGGGGCATTAGTCTATAAGGCGAGATTATGAGTATTGATGAAAAATTAAGTCAAGTGTTCGATTTGGAGCCTATCTCTGAAGACAGAATGGAGATAATCACTAAAGACGGTGAAGTAATTCCTCCAAAGAATGAAGCACTTGACTATGACTATGAGACGACACGAGCAAATCTTCATTCTTTACTCGAACAAGGAAAGGCTGCGCTAGATGCAGCTCTTTCTGTTGCTCGTCAATCTGAACACCCACGAGCATTTGAAGTTGTGAGTGGGCTTATGAAAGACTTAGCTGACATCAATGGAAAGTTGCTTGATCTACACAAGAAGAAACAAGCAATCGAAACTCCAAAGATTCAAGCTGGACAAACTCCTCAACAACCTGGAAATGTTACTAATAACGCTATCTTTGTCGGTAGCACTGCAGACCTGAGCAAAATGCTCGATGATCTTCGTAAAGGCAAATGAAACCTACTAGACTATACATCAAACAGCACGCTATCACTGGTCTCAAATACTTTGGGAAAACCGTGAAAGATAACGTATCAAGTTATCATGGCTCTGGAAAATATTGGAAAAGCCATATAAAAGCGCATGGAGTGTCGCATGTAAATACTCTTTGGGTGTCCGATTATTTTACTGAAAAAGAAGATCTTGTAGAATTTGCATCATTCTTTTCAGAAATATTTGACATTGCAAAATCTTCTGAATGGGCGAATCTTAAAGAAGAAAATGGACTAGATGGTCATCCTATTGGTGTAGAATTTTCAGATGAAACACGACGTAGGATTTCAAACGCTCTTACTGGAAAAACAAAACCAGAAAGCGTAAGACTTAAAATAGCTGAAGCTAACAGAAATAGATCAGAAGAATCTTTACAGAAAATGAGAAAATCTTTAACAGGAAAGAAAAGAAAACCATTTTCTGAAGAGACCCGAAAAAAGATGTCTGATGCTAAACGCAAACATTACAATGACTTGAGAAAAGGAAAATAAAATGGCTTTACCAATCGCTGCTACACCAACATATGAACTGACCGTGCCTTCAACTAAAGAGGTCGTAAAGTATCGTCCTTTCTTAGTTAAAGAAGAAAAGGCTCTTCTCATTGCGCAGCAAAGTGAAAATCCACAGACGATGTTTGATACTCTAAAGAGTGTTATTGAAGCATGTACATTTAAAAAGCTTGATGTAAACAAACTAGCTACATTTGATATTGAATACATCTTTATTCAATTACGAGCAAAGTCAGTTGGAGAAATTTCTGAACTAGTGTTCACTTGTTTAGAATGTAATGATCCTAAAGCAAAGATGAAAGTCTCTATTGAACTTGACAAACTAGAAGTCAACTTTGATAAAGAGCACTCGCTTGACGTTCAACTATATGGTGACGTCGGCGTTAAGATGAAATATCCTGGAATTCAGACAATCAATAAAATGAAGAATTTCAGACCAGATGATATTCAAGCAATTTTTGATCTTATTGTGGCGTGTATTGATTGCATTTACGATGCAGATAACGTATATTCTGCTAACGATACTCCAAAAGAAGATTTAGTGGAATTCATCAATAACTTAACTCAAGAGCAATTCGCAAAGATTCAAAAGTTTTTTGAAACAATGCCAAAGCTTGAAAAGACTATCGAATTTAAATGCCCAGTCTGCGGATTTGATCACAAACAAACATTATCAGGAATCGAAGGTTTTTTCTAATAAGCCTTTGTCATGAAAGTCTCGGTAATTTCTATAAAATGAATTTTGCGTTAATGCAATATCATAAATATAGTTTATCAGACATTGAAGAAATGATCCCGTTTGAGAGAGAAATTTACGTCGCCATGTTGATCCAATATCTGGAAGAAGAGAAACAACGTTTAGAGAGCAAACAACATGCCCGTTAACATAAAAGAAGTTCTGGCTGCACAAAGAGAAATGACCAAAAAACAAGGTCAGCCTCAAGAGCGCATGTCTATCGCAGAATTTAGAAAGCTTGCTGCTCAGAGCGAAGAATCGGCTAATACGCAGACAGAAATTCTTGAAGGTATTGACACTACTCTCAAAGACGAAAAGGTCATTCAGCTAAGTCAACAGACAGAAGCTGCAAAGGCGAAACTCGCATCTGAAGAAGCAAAAGAAGCTACAGTAGAAGCTCTTGAAAAGATTGACGAAACGCTTAATGATAAGCTTGGTAAAGCAGATCCAAATGGACTTGGTTCGAATGTAGATAAGCTTATTGTATTAGCGCAAAAGCAGGCTAAGAATATTGAAAGAATTCTTAATGCTAATCAATCTGCAAAGGCGACTACTGAAAAAGCGATGGGTGGAGCTCAGCGCTTAACGATCGGCGAAAAGTTCTCTGCACTGAAACAAAAATTTACTCCGATTAACATCTTAAGAACTATTGAAAAGAAAGCTGAAGGAGGTCTTGTTGGAGACGCTTTAGCTAATGTCATCGGTAAAAAAGCTGACACTCTTCAAAGAGCTAAAGACATTGAGACGTTAGATCCAGAACGAGCAAAGCGTCTTGGGGCTGAAGGTGTCAAAAAGCTAGCAAAAGAACAAGTAGAAACTCAACAAACTGCACGACGTCAAATGCGCGCAACGGAAGCTAAGATCACAGAGACTGGTCTTAGCGATGAAGATCTTGCGAAGTTCAAAGGCGGCCGTCAACTTCTAGGCGACAGAATTCGTAACGCCAAGATGTTTGAAAAGGGTGACGTTATGAAGTTAGCTCCAACTGCCAAGCGTCAAGTTGAAGAGCGTGAAGAAACTTCTAGAAAAGCTTCTCCAGTATCTGAACCTACGTTCTCTGATGAAGCCGCAGTCGAGTCTTCTCGTCGTGAAGATAAGATGGTATCCCTACTTGAGAAGATCGAAGAAAACACTAGAGGAGCTAAAGCAGGAGCCGATGGTGGAACTAAGGAACCCGCCGGTAAAGGCTTTGGATCCAAGCTCGGTGCCTTAGGAGAGACTGTTGGTAAACTTGGCGGCGCAGCAAAGACACTTCTAGCATTTTCCGCAGCGCTTTGGGTGACTTCAAAGGCCTTCCAGAACTTTGCAACTCTAGATTGGAGTGGAATCGCTAAAGGCGTAGTAGCTATGGGCTCTTTAGCAGCAGTTAGCAAATTGATCGGATCTGGTGGAAATGCAAAGACACTACTTGCTCTTGGCGGTGCTATTTGGATCGTAAGTAAGGCATTCCAAAACTTTGCTGAGATTGACTGGAGCGGAGTAGGAAAAGGTCTAGTAGCTGTAGGTGGTCTAGCAGTGCTTGGAAAAGTCCTCGGCGAGAACATGGGTTCTATGCTCAAAGGCGCATTAGGTTTAGTGGCTCTTGGAGGCGCTCTATGGGTTGTTGGAGAGGCTTTAGAAAGTTTTATGCAGATCTCTTGGGAGGACTTAGCTAAGGCGGGCGTAGCGATTGCAGGTCTAGCAGTTGGCGCTGCAGCAATCGGAGCATTCGCTGCACCTATTGCGCTTGGCGCAGCAGTTCTTGCTGGTCTTGGTGCAGCAGTATGGGTGCTTGGAGAAGGACTTCAGGCTGTCGGCGAAGGTATCACCTCACTAGTTGATAACGTTGTTCGTTTGGGCGACATAGACGGATCTAACCTCATTTCTGTAGGAACTGGTCTTGCAGCAGTTGCGGCCGGTATCGTAGCATTCTCAGCTGGCAGTGCAGTCGCTGGTCTGACTAATTTAGTGTCAGGATTCTTGAGTCTAGTTACTCCGGGAAAGTCGCCAATTGAACAATTGATGGATCTAGCGAAAGTTGGTCCAGATCTTGAAAAAGCTGGGATCGGCATCAAAGCGCTTTCTGAAGGCTTGAAAGAACTTTCTGGACTTGATAAAGAATCCATTGACGCGATTGCAAAACTTCCTGCAGATAAGATCGCAGCTTTAGGAGTTGCTGTTGGAAAGATGAATGCAGAGAAGGGCGCTGCTGGCAAGAAAGACGAAGGTGTCACTGCTGAAAAACAGCCTGCTCAGCAAACTCAAGCGCCAGCAAAAGCAGCACCAACTGCACAAAAGAAGAAAAGTGCTGAAGGCATATTCATTGCCAATGAGCCAGTTATTCCAGATCAACCTTTGAGTGAGAAGCAGGTTGCGGCAGTAGACATAGCAATGTCTATGGGTAACAGCTATCCTCCAGAAGTAATGAAGTCATATGATCTTGCAAAACAAAAGAAGAGTGCAGCGGCTCCAGTAGCTTCAGCTCCGACAGAAGCAGCAACTGTTTATAACAAATCTGCTCAAGTCGCTCCATCTGCTCAAGCACCAGATCAAGCTCCAGTGGTAGTAAGTGCTCCTACTGTGAACAACAACAGCCAACAAACGCAGAACATTACAATGCCTAAGCCTACTAGAAACACGGACAGTGGGTTCAATAGGTACACGCAAAAGAACACAGCGTTCATCTAATAGAAAAGGGACTCAATTGAGTCCCTTTGTTTTACTACTAATTATTTTTCAGATAGTAATTAGTCTTCGTTTGCGATCTTCTTGAAGAAGCTCATTGCATCTTCATCATCCTCGTCGTCAGAAGTAGAAGCTGCGATCTTGACTGCAGGCTTTGCACCTTCCTTACGAGCTGGAGGAGTGTAGTCATCGTCGTCATCAGCGATAGATGCTGCAGTCTTTGCTGGAGCAGAACCGCCATCAAGAACAGACGCCAGCTTACGAGCCAGTTCGTCATACGACTTGAAGTTCTTCTTGTCGGTGAATTCAGACAGCAGATACTGCTTGTTCACGATTTCAAGAATTTCGTCATCGCTTTGTGCAACCGGACTTGGTTCCATAAAGACAGACTGATCGTAGTTAGGATAACCTTCTACTTTACGTTGACGCAGTTTGAAGTCTGCACCTTCCCAAAGATCGAAAACGTTGACTGGAGTCTCATCTTCAAAAGTAGGACGTGCTTTATCCATGATCTTGTCAAAGATCTTCTTGCCGAACTTATACAGGCGAACTTGACCTTCGTTTTCAGGATGCTTAGGATCGCTGATAACAAGGATGTTTGCAATGTAATGGAGACGACGCTTTTGCTTACGAGCAACTTCTTTGTCAGACTCGACACCAGAATTCCACAGGCGAGAATTCAGTTCACCGACTGGATCGGTTTCGCCGATAGTGGTGAGAGAGTTTTCGATGTACCACTTGCCAGTAGGACCTTGGAAGCCGTGCGAGAAGATACGCACCCAAGGCAGTTCATCAACGACCTCATTGCCGTCAACAACTTTTACAGTACGGGGAAGGAAGCGAATAGTCGCGGTAGCGTTACCGGCTTTATCAGGATCAAGTTTCCAAAAACGATCGTCCTGATAAGACTTAGATTCCGACTGAGGGTTGGCTACTTTTTCGAATTCGCCAGAGATCTTACCGAAGTCAGAATTGCGCATTTTGCGGAGAGTTTGAATGTCCATCGTGTTTTCCTTTGTGTAAACGATATATGAAACGTAGTATTACGTAGTATGAAGAGCAGAGTTACTCCACTCTCCACTTATTTATACACACTTTCAGCCCTTCGTGTGTTTTATTACAACTTCATCGGTGATGTCTAACTCATCATCAAAGTAGTCATCATCTTCGTCCTCGTAATAATCATTGATCACTCGCATACCTTGTCCGGGAATGTTACGCGAGTGCTTGGCACCTCGGTTATTGCGATGAGAACGTTCTTCGTCATCATACTTTTTCGAATGCTTGTGTGAAGTCTTGCCCATGATCAAAGCTCAGAAAGTTGTTCCTTAAAGTTGTTGTAAGTTAATTGTACTCTATTTTGGTCATATCGTACAAATCTTTTTACCTTGCGTATAACGAGAAAGTAGTCGTGCCACAGCATAATGAGAGGTTCCCATTGCAAAAGATAGTCATCAAAGTCTTGAAGTATGACCATCGTTTCAAGAGTGACATGTCCGCCGATGAAAAGATTGAGCAACTCAGGCATTCCGGATTCGACCGAATAGAGTGCATCACCTTTCATGCGATTTCGTTCCATGTGATTGATGATTGTATTCAGATCGTTCTTGAAAACTTGAGTGCGTGACTCTTTTCTCTTCATCCATAAAGTGTAGTATTCGTCCGAGTCATTGGAGTACACTACGTTTTTATGCCCATACGCAAAGTTGGCAACTAGAAATTGAATGAGGTCTTGATCTTTATCAAACTTCTTTGCAAGCTTTTCAAAGAGACCACGATCATTACGCCTTTCAAATGCAGCCCTAGATCCTGACACTCGTCCATTAGATTCGAATACATCATAGCGTTCAGACGTAAAGTGAAGCTTGATCGCCATGAAATACTTGTACGCTTTAAATCCGTCCACTTCTCAATTTCCTACATTGTTCTCTAACTTGTGGTGGAAAGTCTGGAGAGATTTCTGAAATGTCACAGTTGTAAGTGATAGTTCGATTGTCTTGCTTCCAGAGATACGCTATGAAGCATACTGTATAGATTATAACACCAATCGCAGTTAATGTAAACCCGATTAGATCACGGTTGAGTGTCATCCCATGTTTCCGTTTGAATGAACTTCTTTTCTTGAATAGTGCGTTCCTTAAAGAACTTACGTGGGTTACCACACATCACGCAGTTAGGATTGCCACACGTTGCACCGCTGTGTTTAGCGTAGCGGTGTTCTTCCCCAGGCTTAACTTCTTTTCCATTTGATTTTGCGATCTTCACTTGACGCTGAATATAGCGATCTTTTTGTTGAATGCGTTTTCCGTGTGAAGCTTTATCTTCAGGAGTGCTCATGTCTAACCTCATTAGAGTAGAAGACTGTATGAAATGAATAGCGTAGTGAAATGGATGGCTTGATCTAGTCCAATGACGACAAAGAACCAATGAACTTCTTTGTTATCCCATAGCTTAGAAGTAGCTCTACTAGTCACGAAATCTGTGGCAAAGTGACCCACTGCATTGATCGCTATCCAAGCAACTGACACTGGAATGAAGAAGCCTAGACACGCGAATGGGATACTATACAGAAGTACATGTTGCGCGAGTACAAAGTTGCTTTTGCTCTTATTCTTAGAGTGCCAGTCAGACTGAAGAATGAAATCGCCAATCCAGTGCGCCCAAACGATTAAGAGAGCAACTGTTAGACTAATTGTCATACATCCAGAGTTGCTTGCTTTGGAAGCAGGTTTGCTTCACGCATGTCAATCTCAATCTTATCACGAAGAGTCTTGTTGATCAAAGATTTGATTTCATCAGGCTCTATGAAATTTTCTTCACAGTATTTGAGCACTGCTTCCATGTGAGACATCCGCTTTTGGCTTGCCATTTCTTCAATGTGAAGAGAAAACTGCGCTGCATTTTTAAACATCACGATCCTTCAAAAATTTTATAGTTAGGGTCATCTTTTACCATTGCGTAAAATCCACGTGAGAATCTTTCAACTTGCTCTTCTGTCATTCCTACGCTATATGCGTAGTTGACGCCATGCACAACTTCATGCAAAAGAGAAAGCTGCTGTGTCTCCTTAGGATAGCTATTATTGACTTGAATTATGTTGCGATTGAAGTCAATGAATGCTAATACATTCTCTAGTTCTGGGGTTGGAGTGTACGTAATTGGATAGTCAACTCCTGCGATTCTTATTGTTGTTATCATTTGCAGGTTCCTTTTGGTTCATGTAACTCTGTGCAACTTTTAGCACATGACTTACACGAGAATACTCGTCAAACTTTGCGTTATAGAGTTTTTTTACGGGATCGTTACGATCACACGTGGACAGTTTTTCGTCAAACATGTCAAGATACTTATCGAACCACCGATCCATCTTTATCTTGAGGTTTGACATTTCTACGTAAACGTCACGAATAGTATCAAAATCACGCAAGTGCGCAGCTGCAATAATCTTACTTTCAATGCTCTTCGTATTCATAATCAATCCAAGTTTTGCTGCACAAAAAGTTTTGCTTCACGAATAGAACGACATTTAACGCCGTTCATCACGATGCGTCGATCGTTGAAGATCTTAGCATTAAACCGACGAGTAGTAAGAGTGCAGTACTCGTTAGTTTTTTCTTTCACTGGAACCTCACCAGTGGCGAAGAATAAAGTGTCCTTAAGTTCGTCACTGGCGAGATGTCGTGTAAAGTAGTTGTTTGCCATAATACCTCCGATTTAGAGATATTATAACACAACTACGATTTATTGTACACCGTCTTTTGCTACTGGCTTCTTCGTAGCAGGCTTCTTGGCTGCAGGTTTCCTACGAGCTGGCTTCTTAGTAGTCTGAGGCTTAGCTTGTTTTTCGAGCTTTTGATTGACTCTGCGTACAACTTCTTCACCGTCCATCCAGATGTCCTTGTTGTCCAGCATTGCCTTGATTTCTTCTGGAGTGAGGAACCCATCATAAATGTCAGCAAGAAGCTTCTCAGACCACTTACGCTCATGCAGAAGTTGATCGATCATTTCTCCACCTTTGCCAATAGCTCCACCTGAATAGTTGTGGAACATGAACACAGAGTGAGGAGTGACTTCAAATTGATCTGCTGCCATGAAAATCATAGTAGCTGCACTCATACACGCGCCTTCAACCGACACAATCTTCACTGCAGGGCTTTCAGTCATTACACGCAAAAACTGAATAGCTGTGAAAAGATCTCCACCGTACGAGTTGATGTAGATCTTCACAGCGTCATGTTCGCCTGCGTGTCGAATAGTGTCAAACCATTCTACATAGTTTTCAGCCGATTCGATTTCTCCTGTGAGATAGAATTCATGCAGATTAGAGATTGGCTTAGAAAAGCAACCATTGTTTTGCTTCTGACTCTTCAGAACTTCAAGTAGATTCATTCCATCTTCCTCAGGGTTGTTGCACATAATTGAGCTTATTTTTTAGTAGAAGCAGAATACGCGACGCATACAGTGTCGGTGCTAGTTGCATATGAGCAACGAACCGACAACGGATCCATTCCTTTTGCTACAGCTTCGCTGATATTCTGCGCCATCAGTCTACGGTCTTGAACGTTAAAATACGCAACTGAACAAATGACCGATAGTACGACAATAGTTATACAAACGAGCGCAGTGACCTTTTCAATGTTTTGCATCATAATGCGATTCCTATATTTTCAACGTCTCTTTTGTTACGATAAAAAATATGCGCGCCAATCTTCTTTACTTTTTCCAACTTCCAACGTGGATTGACGTAGTCAGCGTGATAATAAGTCGCGCCTTTAGTTGGATCGTGAATCGCTGGGTTGTAGTTTAGATAGATGTTAGTCGCAACCTTCAGAATTTCATTATAAACATCTTCGTTAATTTTGGACAATCTATTTTTCATACCAACCCAAGAGAATTGATATGTTCTTCCGTTGTTTTGATAAACGACACCGCAGATGCTGTCTGCGTAGTTGCCAGAAAGAACTCTGTTCATTGTAACTGCTGCAACAGCAGTCCATCCAAGACGCGGCTCATAACCGGCCTCGTAGTAAATGTTCTTTGCAAGACAGTCAATCTGCTTGCGTTCACTCTTTGCCAACTGATCGTATGTGATTGGCGTAGCGGGAAGAATTTTCCCTTTGATTTCATCTTGCATATCTACTGCAAAGATTTGAGGAACGTGATATACGTTTATCGACGACATTTGAAAGCCAGTCGTCATAATGATGAAAGATAGCACTAATGCGCCGAAAATGGCGATTTTATTTGTGTGCATAGTTATCTCCTTAATTAGTTAAAGACGCAGGCGTCACCGCACTGCGTCCGATCCCATATCAGGTGGACTTTTTGCCAGTCTTTTCTAGTGTAGCGGGGATTTGTGAAACGAAGCTGTTTAAGGACTGCGCCTTAGCGATAATGTCTGCTTCGTTAGGATACGGTTCAAAACCAGGGTGATCTGGAACAGCTTGACCGTGGATTTTAGCAACATCGCACTTTACTGCGTATTCATTGCTAACCTTTTCACGCTTGGCATAGTAGTCTTGCTCAAGCATGTCTTTCGCCATTTTTAAAAGTTCGAGACGAATTTCGAACGGTGTCATATTCGACATGATATTCTCCTTGTGTGGTGTGAGTGTGTTGACGTTCTTTAACCAGCACCGTCAAGCTGGTAATCTATTTATTATATCAAGATTACGAATAAATGTACAGGTTTAACTATTCAATTCACCGCGTTCTATGAGAATCTGCTTATTTTTCAGATGCTCTTCTTGAATCAAGTCTTTACTCTTTCCAGCGTATGCAACTGCATAGTTATTTTCAACCATCCAGTTATTGACGTTAGTTCCATCTTCTAATATGAAGACTCCTAAAATACGTCCATACTTATCGTCATTAGCATCTGGCTTGAAAGTTTCAATTGTGACAGATGCGCCGACTGGAAGTTTTTCTGAAAGCTTCTTTTTAGAGAGCAATCCTCTAGCTTTCTCTTCGAGATTTGACGTTCTAGATTCTGGTGTATCAATTCCAGCTAATCTGATTTTCTGACGAGACAGAATGACATTGAACCCAAGATCAATGTCAATTTCAACAGTGTCGCCATCAACGACTTTTAAGATTTTTGCTCTGTATTGATACATCTAATAACCTATACGTATAAGAAAATATTGCCGGTATTCTGTTACGAGGAAACCGGCTGAACCCTAAGCAGTGTTTAGGCTGCTAATGCGTAAGTGCTATCGTTTGCAGTTACTATTTTTGCTTCATTTACGTCGATCGCCTGACGTGTCGCCGTCTCTACTATCTCACGCTGTCGAAACCAGGTCAGGCCCATCAGGTATGGTCTTGACTCGCACAAGACCGTAGTCACTCACGCTATTGCTACCGGACTAGCATACTTGGTGGACCTGGGCGGAATCGAACCGCCGTCCAACATGCCTTCGCTTTGAAGGAATTACGACAATTTCTTGAACCAAGGTTGTCTATAGAGAAATTCTCTAACAACGTCCTTATGATAACCCATTCTTTCATGTAGCATGTCAATGAAGTCTTCATGACGCGCAGCGATGGTCGTTTCATCTTGCCCATTGCACCACTGATCATAACAAACTTTTAGATACATGTACATGGTAGATCCTTTTTACCGGATCTCCTATTTATGTTTAGTGACCTTTTAGTTTACCATACGCTTCACGTAATTCGATAAACTGACCAATCCAATTATCGCGTTTTTCATTAAACACTAAAGGTTGCTCATCATCAACACCCATAATGATTACTAGACGTGAGACAGGAATTCCAGTCAGCTCTTCAAACGCTACAGCGTAAGCCGAAGTTTGAATGAAGTAGCCTGGAATGTCGTCTTTTGTCTTAATCCTACGTGACGTCTTAAAGTCAATTACAGAAAGCTTTCCTTCATATTCTGCAATACAGTCTACAGTGCCTGCGACTTGCAAATAGTTAGAATAAAGCTTTGACTCAAGCGCATGGATGTTGTCAATCCTGTCTAAGTGAGGCTTAATGGAATTGAACACTTGAGCGTCAAACATACTTGGCTCAGGATTCTTTCCGTAAAGATAGTCTTCACATAGACTATGTATAGCAGTGCCACGCTTTGCAGCACGTGCAGATACTCTATTTGCTTCCTCTTCGCCTACACGTTTCCTCCACTCATAGAGCGAGGTTTTATCCATCATGCTCAAAACAGACGTCACTGAAGGATACTTCAGTCCAGTAGAAGTCTGATAGACCCGACCCTCAGGAGCATCTACTCGTTTGAGGGTCGGAAAATCGTGCTTAATAAATGTCTTCATACTAAAATTATATCACAGTGATCTATTAAAGTACAATCTATTGTGTATCAGAAGGAGGCTTCTTTGTTGCGAATTTTTCAGATGCGGTAAAACCAAGACCAGCGACGACGATATACATCATTGAATCAAAAAGTACAGGCTTCACCTCATAAACCGTAAACAAATCCACCATGAAAGCAATACTACACATTATGAAAGCCAGCAGCGTGATAACTCTCTTGCTGCTGACTGAACCGTCTTCGCTGTCTCGCACCATGCTTGACAGCCAGCGCATATAATCTCCTTATGCGAATGTTCTTCCGTTCTGGAAGTCTGCGAGCGTTAGCCCGCCAGTGTATTGGAAGTGCGCAAATTCTTTGAACGTCTTCCAACGCCCAGCCCATTCAAGTCCAACTGACTCGCCGATCTCGCCAACTTTTTCCCAAAGTTCACCGTCGGCACCAGTAGTTCCCCAAACAGGCTTGCCATTACGAAGTGGCACTACATCGACTGCTACTCTCCAGTTGTGCCATGATTGACCAGGCTTTGCTTTCGTAACAATTTTGCCTGGCTTAGTTCTTCCTTGTGCGTATAACTCTGCTTGCGATTCATGATCACGATATGTAGACGTGACTAGTAAATCGATTCCAGCTTCATCACACTTTTGAATGAACTGTTGTACTTTAGCTCTAACTGTAGGGTGTAAGTCTTCGAGCTTTCTACTGTTGATCATTTTTCAATGTCCTCATATTTCATCTTTGCTAGAATGTAATCTTTCACCAATGAACTTCTCACGATGTCATCAGCAGTAAATTCAATTCTAGTGAATGCGGCCATGTGGTGCGCGATGTCAAAGAATTTCAAAATGCCAGACATATCATTCTTACGTTTGTTCAAGTCAGTTTGGCGATAGTCGCCGCACCAAATGATCTTTGAACGATAACCGACACGAGTCATGACGGTGTCGATTTCTTCGAACGTCAAGTTCTGCATTTCATCAACAATGATAATTGCATCGTCAAAAGACATGCCTCGAATGAAGCTAGTGCTGATGAACTCAATGTGGTGTTGCTCTTCCAGTCGATCCCATGCGTCTCTGCGACCAAATAGCGTGTCGCAAATTTGACGATACGGCTGTTGATAGATCTCCATCTTCTCGTTCACGTCGCCTGGAAGGTGTCCCATCTCACGACCTTGAACTGCAGATCTAACTACGACAATCTTTTTGAATGGATTGCCTTTATCTAAAACTTCTTCAATGGCTTTATACAAAGCACAGAAAGTTTTTCCGGTGCCTGCTACACCGTGAAGTGCTATGAAATAGTCTCCTAGTTTATACGCATCAAAAAATTTCTTTTGATTTGCTGTAAGTGGTTCAAATGTTTTCAGATCATCTAATCTTAACTTCAGGTGATTATTGACTTTCGGTTTCAGGGGAGTTACCTTATCGATTTCATCCCCTTGTTCTTGCATTACAGCTTGTCGTTTTGCCATTAAAGCTCCGTGGTTTTATTCATGACACTCCCAGCAGTTTTACTGTGGATCTTATTCAGCACTTCTTTAAACGCTTTACGATGTTGGTTGCCTCCGATCGTATTAGCGTTGATTTGAGGTGCTTGAGTTAGTACCTGCTCAAGATTAGGATTGTCGGTTAGGAATTGCTCGCGCTCCGAGATCCTCAAAATTTTGTCAAAAATTTCACCAGTGGTTTTGTCTCTGAAAGAATATGTAGGCATGCTATAAGATTATGTTGGTTGTGGATCTAATAATATATATCACGCATTTACCGCATCGCCATTTGAATGACAAAGCAGATGATGGCAATAACTATTACCATTGGCCAAGTGATTTTGAACTCTTGTTCTTTTTCGGGCGTTATGGAATAGACCCCATAGTCGTACCCGCGCTTTATGTAAACAATGACCTTTAAAATCTTATCGTAGAGTTCAATGTGACCGTCGTTATCAGATTTTGCTTTTAGCTTTCTGATTTCATCATAGCACTCTTGAATAAGCTTCAATGTTCCGCGATCGTTCTCGTCAATGCCTTTCTTGACGTGAACAGTCAGTGCTTCACGCACAGCAAACAAAATCAACTTATCTTCTTCACTTACAAACTCTGCATGTTCAGTTAGAGTGTCACCGAGTATTTTGCAAGATGCAGGTATCTGATCGATAGGAATGTATGAATCTTCTTCGCGCGCGACGTAAGGCTTAGCAGACGAAGCTTTCTTCGTCGATGTTTTTGGTGTAGTTTGCTTTTTGCTGGCTGCGTCAAAGAGCTTTCTTTGAGGAGAGACGTACTTTAATCCATTGCCAAGATTGACAGTAGTCCTTGCACCATTTCTTCCAAGATTAACTGTCCAATCTTTGCCGATCTTGAATGAAAGCGATCCGCGTAAACCGTTTCTCTTGGAATACGAATAATTGAACCAAGAGTTTTTGCCCTTGGTTCTTCTACGAAGCTGAAAGCCCATTTATCCACTCCGGTTGATCACGAAGCTTCCACTTGAACATGTGTGACTTGGCTCCGTTGTAATATGCACGGTAAGACTTCACAGTGTAATCTTCTACATTACGTGCAACTTTGTACTCGTCAGGCATAGCACGCCAAGGAGCACTGAATTCACCGATGTCAATGCTGTCTGGTGCTACAGTGAGGAATTCGACAAGGCGATCACATGAGTGAACTTTGCCGTAACGATACGTGTATTCCTCAAGGCAAGCGACCCACAGTTGAGCTAGCCAATGATAGTTCGCAGCATTATGACGAGCCCACTTAGCTGAAGGGTGATTGATGTGCGTAGCCTTGTAAATAACTTCTTCACGTTCATCTGGGAGACTCCATACTTTTTGTTTGCGGCCGCTCTTAGAGAGCGCAACCGACTCTTTACCGTCAATGATACGATGAGCGGTAGACAAAAGCTGAGCGTATTCGACGATCATTTTCACAACGTGTTTGTCAACATGATATTGAGCGCACACTTTTGGATCATTATGTAGATAGAAGATGTTAATTTTGAATCTCCTGAGTAGAAAGGTGGTACATATATTATACCACTTCTACGATTTATTGTGAACCGAGGATCGCTTGAGCCAGCATCTGCATGCGCATGACGTCCATCGCAATGTCATGACGTGGATCGTGCTTCACGAACTTCTCTTTCAAATCGCCTGGCATGAAGCCATTGTCTAAGTCCATGCCAAATGACATACCTTCAATCGTAGAGCGAGTGTCACGAATGGTCCTCCAATGGAATGGATCCGGCTTTCCAGTTTGGAGCATCAAGTACTGAAGGAACATAGGATCAAACGTGTTGCCGCGAGTGAACGACTTCTTAAGCTTACTGCAGTCTACGTTTGCAACAATCCAGTCGTAGAAAGTAGAGATGGACACATCAATCGAACTCGGCTTAATCTGCTTCTTGGCTTCATCGCCTTGCTCGTCCCACCACTGAATAGTCTCCTTAGACATCGTGCGCTTGTAGTTCGTCACCTGATCTTCTACGTCGAACTTGATGTATTTGCACTCACTCAGAAGTTCTTCGAATGTGTAGGGCTCATCGAGGTAACGCTTCTCAGAAAAGCTTAACATTGCAAAAGAAGTAACTACACCACGACGCTGGTCTTGACTCAACGTCTCAAAATCATAAATTACGCATTCATTCATGGTTGCAAAATCCCATCTTTAAGTTTAACTCGTTGCACGTCTGTCCAAGGGGAAAGAATGTTCCCATTGCCGTACTGATCATGCTGCCACACTTGAACTTGTAGTCCAACTTTCATAATGTTTCCATCGCTATCAACGTGTTCTGCTACACGGAATTCGTACGACAAAGGCTTAGGAAACGTGAACGATTGCAGCGGTGGCGTAGGCGGAGTAGGAGGCTGCGGCAAATACACTTGTTCAGTGATCAATGTAATCATAACATCCTCAAAAGTCCTACAGTGTCAATAGTTGTAAGAAGAAGATAATTAGCGAGCATGCCAAAGCTACGACGAGTCCAAGCAGCCCAAGTGTAAATGCCACAACCAACGATCCAAATAGGATACAGAATAAGAAGAGGAGGGGATGGAACAGTAAGAGCCATAACGATACTACAGCCAATACTGATAGCCCAAGCGAATACTTCAAGAATGAAGCGAACACGGTGACTCTCCCAGTCTTCTTTGATCCACGAAAATGTGTTAAGAAGAATTTCGTTCACTCGCCACCTTCCCACTCCAGATGAAGTTCGTGTAGACGACGAATGGTGTCTTTGATGTTGGTGTGATGAATCGCAGTTCCACCTGCTGAGCGATAGCGTTCAATCACGCTTTCAGTATCGTCAACTAAGATATTCCACGCTGAAGCGAACTTGCGCTTATGACCACCGCCGGGAACGATGTTTGCGTGATAGTCGATGCCATGCTTCTTTAGCCAAGTTTTCTTTTGTTCAGCTACGATCTCATGTGAGTAGCCGCCTCCAGAAGAGGAAAGGATCTCGACTGGAATACCTCGACTAGCGAACATCGCTACAGTCTGAAGCAGTTCATCGGCGTTAGGGTGTTTTTCTAGTGTTTCAAAATCACGATCGTCGACGAACTTCTTCCAGTTGTCCCAGAAGTGTTGTCGACGCTTGTCAAGATCTCGTGGAAATTCACCGAACTTCTCAACGTATCGTTTTTCAAAATTAGTGAGAACACCGTCCATGTCAAGATATATTTTCATTTTGTACTCCATTCTATGGTTCAATTATATCACAAAGACGATTTATTGTACAGGGCTTATTCTAATCCAGAACCGCAATAGGAGACACCAGAAGGGCATCTAGGATTGTTACAAACATAGCCCATAGGTCCATCGAACTTCAAGCCACAGACGCTACAGGCACTGGGAACCACCCAAGTAGGCTGATACGGAGGAGTCGTAATAGGTTGATACGGAGCCGATAGACGCTGGTGACGTTCCAGCTCCTCTTCAAGTTCTTGAGTGCGCTTACGAAGTTTAATGACTTCAAGTTCAAGCGCTTCCATGCGTTCTTCAATTCTACTCATAATCAATCCCACAAAGTTTGATAGTATTTGCCAAACAGACGAAGTCCGTTGTCAATGCGCTTTTGATGTGCCATGCGACCTTCCCAGTCAGTCTTGTAAGTATGCTCTGGACCGTCCTTCATTTCGTAAGCAATAGGCTTACCATCAGCGTCCCAACGACAGGGAACGTGAAGCATATCGATCTCGCCTTGAGAGTACTGATCTTCCCAATCATAGTCGGGTTGAAGTTGCTCAAAAGCCCAGATCATTTCATCCAACGCCCACTCATAGCGATCGTGGATGTCATACTGACGCTTCTCAGTGTCTTCATGATAGAAGTTAAAGCACATTTGAGAGTCGTACTCTTCAGTTGTCGTAGTACGCATATGTTCTGGGACATCTTCAAGATCGATGTAGCCAGAACCGTGCTTATGCTTCTTGAGCTCTTTTAACAGAGGAAGAATGATTGGAGACAGCGTACCATCTACGTTCCAATGATCGTAGTAGTCAATCTTCACCTTGATCTTGCGCTTCTGCTTAGAGTGAATCCAAGACA